>Ga0208618_1000024_pt1 | contig 76415 bp, 82 predicted proteins | sample CryBogCBE18Jul08_FD_184585 | JGI IMG/M metagenome (GOLD analysis project Ga0208618, IMG submission 184585) | Freshwater microbial communities from Crystal Bog, Wisconsin, USA - CBE18Jul08 (SPAdes) | ecosystem: Environmental > Aquatic > Freshwater > Lake | place: Crystal Bog, Wisconsin, USA...
TGCTTGGGCAAATATGATTCTATAGCCTCATCAAATTTCATTATTGATACTTATTCTATATGCTTTAGGAGGAGGTGTCAACTATAAAGGAGGCTGAATCTTTCCAATCTTATAAAGCCAATAAGGGAATGGTGTACTGTACCAGATCTCAATAATTTTATTCTTTAGCTTCTTATACCACTTCTTTTGCTCATGAAAATAAATTGCTACATCAGAGTTTACTACAGCCAAATCATGCAAAGCTTTCTTAGGGTTATTCTCATGCTCCTTACTATAAATGTGCCAAGTTATTAGTTCTTCAATAACTGCTTCTTTCCACTTACGAAGTTCATATACTTCAGGATCTGTCCAATCTACCCCGCAAACACATTCGTGTTCACCATGAGCATGGCATTTACAGCCTTTACCTTCGTAGTATTCGTCGATCATAAGAATAGTTGGCTTTCGCAATCTTTATACAGTTTAGATACTTTCTTCTGAATCTCAACAAGATTCTTTAGAATTTGTTTTGCTTCTTTATCTAAAGGATTATCTAGACAAATGTTCTGAAGCTCTTTAATCCTTTTATCTTGGTCATTACACCAAAGAGCTATTGAATGAGGGGTATCTTCCACGAGTTAATTAGCAATTGAATGGGAGATAATAGAGTCAATTCTAAATGACCGCCAGGCCTTTTTATCAAGATCCCAGACAGCAATATTTGTATCGCTTTGCTTCTTATCCTTCTTTGCTTCCTCATCCTCGTGCTTCTCAACAACAGGAAGATGCTCAGCCTTTAACGTACAGCTCATTGTACGCTCTGTACCATCTTTCTTCTTAAAGGTAACTGAAAGAATATTCTCTAGAAGAATCTTCTTAAGATCGGTTTTTAGGTATTCGAATAGGTTGGTTCCTGTACTCATATTGTTATACTATGAGTATAGAAGCAATATAAGGAAACGGCAAGATTAAAATAAGCTCTCTAGGAGTTCTTCCCAAGCTTCCTCGAGTACATCAAGCTCTGGGGTAATAGATTCACCATCTTCATCTACCTCAGTCGCCTCAATGGCAAGGGCATCTAAAATCTCATCTTTATTTTCCTCAATTACAAGCTGAATCTGTTCAAGGAGAAGTGATCGAAGTTTCTTTTTAGTCATTTATAATATATATGTTTTTTGAGCTTTAATTTTGAAAATATTGCCTATCCGTCCAACCTCTACCCCAGCTATAGTTTATCATACATTGGTTAATGTAGTTTAATTTTGATCTAAAAGATTGATCAGCAGGAATATATTCTACCCGATCAATAGGATGCTTTAATGGTCTCAAAGGTTGAACATGATTAGGATCACCGATTAAGATAAATTGTGTTGTAACTATTCGATCTTTACCAGGTACAGTGAAGCACCCAGATATAAAAAAACTAGAAATAATTAATAACAAAGAATAAATCTTCATATGGGAATACAGTCGTACACCTCTATAATAGTTGCTATTACTATTTTATTAGCTATAGCAACCATTCATAATCACTTTAACGACGAGGATTAAAACTCCTCAAAGTCTAAATCGCCGATAGAGACAGGCTCACGTCCAATACCCTTACTCCACTGCTTATCAGATACTAGAGGACCGAAGCAATACTCTACAGTATCCTTGATCTCCTTGCCGCTTTCTGCTGTGTAGTAGTTGGAATAACGCTTAATATCAGTATGAATGATGTCAGCCTTATCGGATGTAGTATTATACTCTACGGTTACTTCACCTTTACCTTGTACGGAAAGGTGATAGACTTCGATGTCACTAAAGGGGTTTTGATCCTTAGAAAAAAACTCTTCTAGATATTCTTTGATTGTCATTTATGTTATAGTTTATTGGTGGTTACTAATGTTAGAACTATATAATAATTTAATCTCAGAAGGAACGCAAGCAAGAACTTTTACCACTTTTTAAGGAAATTTGTTAGATCGTTTAGAGCCTTCTTATCAGGGTCTTCAACTTTAGAGAAAATCCTATCACATATCTCTCGAGCCTTTTCAGGATCGTTTTGCATCTGATCATAAGTTTCAAGAGACATTATAACCTTTGGCTTAGGATCAAGTTGGGTGTTCCTCTCGTTTATAAATGCATCCTGCTCCTTCATTGCTTCAACAGCATAGTACATAGTTTGAGATTGAAGACTTGTATCAAATAACTCTAGTATATATCTACCTAGTTGAAGCTTTTTCTTCCTATATGGTTCCTTTGGACGAACGATAAACGGAATAAGATTCTTATCAAGCTTTGGAGATTGATTTAATCGAAGTTTATACCGTCTATTAGGTCCGTAAATGAATTCAAAGAGTGTCTTCTCTTGCATATTTGATATATTAAAACAAGGATTAGAGATAGGCAAGTCTATTCTCTCTTTAAATAACTTTGATGTAATTCTGTATGTTTTATTTTTTTAGAAATAATCCAAAGAAGCTCTGCTGCCTCTAAGCCTGTTAAAACTTTCATTAATTTTCTCTCCATAGCTATAACTTTTGTTTCTGATAACTCCGGTCTTATAGCATGTACACACTCATGTAGTATAGTCTGAACGAGATCCTTTCTATAATCAAATTCAATATGATCACCTTTAAAGATACCGGTTGTACGACCGTGAATTTTTTTAAACTGAAAGAATTGAGGAGGTTTTGATTTTATGAACTCAATAATATCCTGAATATTTGGTTGCAATAATGAGTCTTTCACATAAATTATTTAATCATATGAAAATTGTAATCGAAACAACCCTTAAGAACGACACCAACAAGGAAGCTGAAACCTTCTCAGCTATTCTCGATATGGAAGAACTTGCCGTTCTTGTTAAGAATCATGGCCTTGAAGGCGGTAATAAGGCTCTTGAGGGCTTTGTTGCTAAGTACGTCGGCCAACTTAAAGAAAAGTTCGGTAAGTACGTAAATAAGTAAATCTTAATTGTTTCTAGACTTTTCACGAGTCTTAAACTTTTCGTTCCAAACCCTAGCGTCTTCAACAACACTAGGGTTTACGTATTGATAGTTACCTAAGTGACCGAAAAGAAGGTGACATATAACCCCATCGTTACTATTCTCACATAAGGTTATTAGATTTGTAGGGTCTAACTCCTTTTCTGGATCTCTAGCAAAGGGAACTATATGATGAACTTCTAAGTCAATTGTCGATCCACATACTTCACACGTTGGATGATCTTTAAGATGCTCCTTCCTTACCTTCGGCCACTGATTACTTCTTAATTGACCTGCAGGGGCTTTACCTTGATATACATCTTTGAGATGTTTGGAGAGAACTTTTAATCTTGACATATTATTATTTAATACATTGATTATTAGCCTTATAATATAAATAATCTTAATGGCTACAGCATCAGTTATTAAGCTTAAGGTTCGCAGAGGTTCAGACGCCAGTCGTCAGCTTGTAATCCTCGACCAGGGAGAAATTGGTTATACAACAGATTCAAAGCGTTTATTTGTTGGAGATGGTTCCACTGCCGGTGGAATTAGTACTGGGGCCAAGTTCTACGTAACTCCTACTGGTATTCCTGCTGCGGTAGTAAATGGAGCTGATTTACTCTATACAATACAAACAGGTGATATTGTGTATGATACCTCAACTAACCCTACACACTTTTATATCCTAACAGGTAGTAACTCTGGGTTTAATAGTCTGGCCTCTTACGCACCGCTTGTTGTTACACAGACAAATACAATTTACTATAATGTTAGTAGCACAGTAACAAGCTCGTTGGCAATAAGTGCAATAACTCCAACGATATCTGGCAATCAAACAATCTTCACTATTACCGGGGCTGCATCTGGATCCGTGTTCAATCAAATCCAAAATCTCGTTGCCGGTGTTAGTGCTAGTACAGACGTATCTATCTATAACGATTTAGGAGTCAATTACGTTGACCTTGGTATTAACAGCAGCAAATATAATGGTAATTCTTATGGCCCTGTCTTCAACGTAGTTGGACCTAACGACTCTTATCTATTTGCTACTACAGCGAATTTTGGCATTGGTAATACCGGTACTAACGGAGACTTAATATTCTTTACAGGTGGGTCGCTCTCTGGTGTCAAAGCATCAGGCGGCAATGAAGTAATGAGAGTTACTAACTCCAATGGTACCTACTCTGGTAACGTTGGTATCGGGACTTCAACTCCAGGAGTAGCATTAACAGTTAACGGTGCTATTAGCTCAAATAATAATATCTACGCTAACGGAAATGTTTTCGGTGGTACAAATATAAATGTACTCAACGGCACATCTTACACGATTCAATTATCAGATAATGGCGGAACGATTGCATCAACAAATACCACTACCGGTTTAACAGCACTTGTCAATAGCACTGGGTACCCTGTTGGTTTCCAAACAGCTGTCATACAATTGAGTACGGCACGTGTTGCCTTATCTGGTAACGGGTTTAGTGTAAACCAAGCGAATTTATTCTATAAGACAACAAAGCAATACTCCGCAGCAACCCTACTTTATACTGGTACTATTGGTGGTTGGGTAGTGTTTGGTGATGTGAGCGCATAATAATTATGTTTTTATCACGCATAGGTTCAAGTGCTATAACTTCATATACAGTTGATACTGATGTACAGACGTACTTAAATGCTGTCAAGATAGCTGGTGGTTCATATGATGGTATAACTCTCGATGCTTTCAACACATTTGTAACGGGATTGAAGAATGACGGGTTATGGAGTTTATGTGATGAAATTGGCGTATTCGCCGGTATTCAAATAAAGGCATCTCTTAATCCTATTTTAATAAAGTTAAAATCTGCTCCCGGTAGCGTTTCTTCAGCAGCAAATACAGGCTTTGTAGCAGCTAATTATCAATCAACAGGCCCTTATACAGGTTTATCAGGTAACGGTAATTCAAAGAATCTTCAGCTAGGCTTTAATCCAACAACAATGGGAACAATGCTTAGTACCAATCTGCACATGATGGTTTATGTAGATGGGCCTGAGCGTGATACATCTGTTATCAGGTTTCTTATTGGATCACGAAATTCTGGTAACTTCAATCAAAGATCGTTTATCGCATATTCTACGCTTTCAGGTATTAACTACGGTGCAGCTCCATATGGTACGAGTCCATCTTCATTTGCAAATGGAGCTGCTCCTAATCCTCCAGCAGCATTTTATCCGAGCACCCCACAAGGTCCGTCTCTCATGTTATCATTAACAGGCGACCTGTATACTCATTTTTATACCAACGGTGTAGAACAAACACCACCAGGTTATCAAGGTACCTCACCTGCAGCTTTTTATAATGGTAACTTTTTGCTTTTTACTAGTAATGATGGTTCTGTTGCCGCTACACAGAGATCAACACGTATAATAAGAGGCTATTCTTACGGTCAAGGAATGCCAACAGTATCAGCTGCTCAATATAACTATCGTTGGAATACGTTAATGAATACATTCGGTGCTAGTGCTTTAAATACTTCATTCTAACCAATAAATATAGTTAGTGAACTATATTACTCTCACCTACCCACAAACCGCGTCTATTCAATTTGAAGGATGTATGTTTGATCATGTAGCGCAAGTTTTTTTAAGTTCAGGTAATGTTAATATTTTTCCGTCTATAACCGCTATTAATGCTTTTACTAATAATGCGAAGGTGTCATCTCTATTTCCTGCTTTTTCTGGTTATTCTCTACCCTCTAACTATTTTTATTCGACAGACAAAAATCATCTATATGTAACAATACCGAGCTTTAATGTAAACTGTATAATAGATGTTATTATCTATAATGCAGCCGGCTACAGTACATTATCCCAAAAAGGGTATCTCATAAATAATTCCGTTACCTCATAAATATAAGTTAATATTTGATTGGCTATAAGGTTATTGAATTTATAGAAATCTCAATAAATAAACATGTGCAGCTTGTTGACATTACTCTAGATAATCGTATTTCAGTCTCATTTCTTGAGACTGTTGCTACTGAAAACGTCATATTCTGCCGTCCATTAGAAGAGAGTTTAGATAACATCTCCTTATTCGTTACTAAAGATAACGAATTTATTCATAATTTTATTACCGAGTCAACCGGCGATTATCTTGTTACGGATATTACCTTAGATGACGGAACAGTTTATAGTGACATTAAATTTAAAATTGTTACTATCGAAGAAGGTAAAGAATTGCCTGCCTCAACTATTAACATTCAAGAGCTCGGTAAACCTTCTGCTTATGGTGTATTACCACCGGCTCAATTATTAGAGGAGGAGGTGGCGTCTATTGACAGTGAAGAGGATGACGATTTTAGTGTAATTTATAACGTACCTGATGTTATTGATAATTCTGAAACCATTCAAAAAGTTAAAGCACTTGAAACCAAACTTGTCAACGAACACCGAAAGCTTGAACAGGAAAAGAATAAGCTTAATAAAGAACGTATAGTATTAGAAGCAGATAGAAAGCTTCAAAAAACATTAGAAGACTACAAGTCTGAGCTCTTACAAGAGACGTTTCTTGTAACAAATCATCAGAAAGAGATAATTGAAAAATCAATTAGTGATTTAAATGAATCCTTTCAACAGCAATTTGATAGTCAGCAGATTAATGTCGAGAAATATCTCGATACACTGTCGTTAGCAAATTTAGAGGAAGTAAAGAAATATCAAGACAATCAAATTAGCTTAATCAAGGAAAGTGTAGCAAATCTCTTAGCTCAAAAATTAGAAGCAAATTCCGAAATTACAGATAAGCTCCTTGTTGAACGAGCTGGTGAGCTTAGTGCTCTCTTTACAGAAAAACTTGTAACCGAGCTTGAAGAATATAAGCGTGATATAACTAAAGAGCTCAATGGTATTAATATTACCCTTGATAGTCTTATTAACGAGAAACTTGAAAAGAATAACGAAGAAGTAGATAAGCTCTTAGTCAATCGTTCAGGTATTCTCCAAGATCAGTTTAATGAATCAGTAACAGAGCAATTAGATAAACACAAGACAGAGTTATTCGATGAATTTAAAACCGTATCGACAAATACAGTTACAGGTTTATTTGAATCAAGAACAAAAGAACTTAATACAGCTTTAGAGCTTGTTATTGACGAACACCGTAAGAATTTAAATACAACTATTGATCAGAAACTTAATGAAGTTAGTTCTTCGGTAAGTAGATTTACTACTGATATTGAAGGTAAGCTACCTCAGCTAGATGAGACCATTAAAGATATTAACAAGAGATTACAAACCCTTGTTATTGAAAAGAAAAACGTTCAAGCTTTAGCTGATGATGCTAGAAAGTACACTGATACTAAGGTAGCTCAAGCTTCGGAAGAGATGATGAATTACGCTCGTCGTATTCTTGATCTTGGAGGGGGTGGTGGCTCTGTAGCTGTTCAATTCGCCAATGGCGGTACTATGAATGGTAGCTTAAACGTCACCGGACAATACCTCTCCGGTGGTGTTGATATTAGTACATTATTTGGTAAGGGGGGGGGTGGAAGCGGTGGTACATATAGCCCTTATACAACAGGTACTAATACCGGTGCTATTATACCGGTTTCCGGTAGTAATACAGCTTCAGGGATTTTTTCTAATGTAGCAGGTGGTTCAAATAATCTCACCTCAGGTAATTGTTCATTTGTCGGTGGTGGGGATACAAATTGTACTACGAATACACACGCTGTAGTTGCAGGTGGTAATCATAATTGCTCAATAGGGGGTGCTTCGTTTGTCGGTGGTGGTAGATTGAATACAGCATCAGCTCAGTATAGCGCTGTTGTAGGTGGTAATCAAAATGGTAGCACATCTTATGCAGCTTCTGTGGTAGGCGGACAGAATAATAATGCCACAGGGGATTATTCTAGCGTAGTAGGTGGTAGTAATAATATAGCTTTAGGGAATCGATCCAATGTAACTGGTGGTATTTATAATACTTCTTCAGCATATGGTACCAATGTAGCAGGCGGAGGGTGTAACGCCGCTACACAAATTTATTCAAATGTAGCTGGCGGATATTGTAATACCGCTTCAGGATCCCATTCTAATGTAGCTGGTGGAGGTGGTAATACTGCTTCTGGAAACTATTCAACTATTGCTAATGGTTCAAATGGTGATACTCAACCAAATGATACAAACTCTTGTAATTATATAGGCTATCAAGGTTCCGATGGAAATTTGTATAGCGATAATACATGTTCAAATTATATCGGGCATTATTATAGTATAGCAGAAGGACCTTTATATTGCTGCACACAGACAAATTATACTCTTACCCAAACAGGTAATTTAGCTTGCGGTCAAAATAGTTTTATTGGTAACGGAAAAGGTTCTTGTGGTACTAGTTCAAATTATTGTGCTATAATAAACAATAATACAGCTAGTGCTTATTACCAAAATTATAGTACCGGTAGTTGGGGTAGGGTTAATACAGCATCCGGTATTCATTCAACTGTCATTAATGGTTGTAATAATATAGCTTCAGGGAATTTTTCTACAATTGCTGGTGGTTTTAATAACAATGATAACGGTCATTCGAATGTTTTTATTCTAGGTTCAAATCTTTGTGCTACTCAGTCAGATACAACGTATGTCAATACAATAAATTCGCGTCTATACTGCGGTGGTACAGGATATGGCTCCACTAACTGTAATGGTACGTCATATGGGGGTATCGGTGGAACTATTAATATTAATGGTGGCAATGGTGCTGATAGCGATACCGGAAACGGTGGACCCGGTGGTTCAATTGATTTAACTGGCGGTAATTCTTCATCTGGTGGTTGCCCTGCAGGGAGTGGTGGATCGATTGATATGCGCGGAGCTGGTGGCTATAGTGTCGATCCCGGGGGATCTCTCAATACAAGCTGTGGTGGTGGATCGATTATAACTAATGGGACTGGATGTATTGGTCTAGGTTACGAGGGCTATGGAGTTGTCGGTAATAATTTCAGTAGCTCCCAAACAATGATTTGCGGTACAGCTACTGCACATCGAGATATTTGTTTTCCTGATAAATCAGGTGTTGTTGCTTTATTGTCTGATACTTTATCACCGTATATCTCCGGTTCTGGTACTGCTTCAATTGTAACAGTGTACGGCATTAATACTGCTTCCGGTTGTTATAGTACTATTGGTGGAGGTAATTGTAATGCCGTGTCAGGGCGTTATTCGACAATTGTTAATGGATTTAGTAGTTGTGCTACAGGTTATGCAACATTTGTAGGAGCAGGAAGTGGTATTAAAGCTACGGGCAACTATGCTGTAGCTGTTGGTGGTCGGTGTAATACAGCTTCTGGAAATTATTCCAGTGTACTTGGTGGTGGTAATAATATTGCTTCTGGGGCTTGTTCAGCAATTCTTGGTGGTTGTAGAAATAACACGTCAAACGTAGATAATACATTTATTCTCGGTTCAGATATTACAGCTTCACTACCGAGTTATACATATGTGAATAATTTATCCTCGCAAGGAACCATCGCAACAAGTAATTTAATTATCAGTAAAACACCTAGCACATTTACAAACCCGGTAACAGCCTCAGGTACATTCCTAATATTAAATATTAACGGTACCAATAAAGCCATTCAACTCTGGGATTACTCTTCTTAAAATATGTCACTACAAATCGAAACACAGCCTTTTCAGTTTAATAGCTCCGTTACAGGTTTATCTAGTGCTATCTTTAACTCAGTTTCTGCTGTATCTCTATCAGGTATATTCTATGGCGATGGGTCAAACTTAACCGGTGTTAGTAACTATAATGGATCTGATATAAAAGCCCTCACTGGTAATTGGCAATCAACCTTTACTACTGTATCAGCTAAGTCAGGTAACTGGAATACAGCCTATAATAATGCAATCTATACAGTTAACGGTACCGCTAATCAAATTGTTGCAACCCCTACTGGAGCAAATACAGGAAATAACTCTGTTACAATAAGCTTACCAAATAGTGCAATATTTCCTGGTGATGTTTCTATTATTGGTAATTTAACTATAGCAGGGTCAGCTACCTATATTAATACTAAGAATCTCATAGTAGGTGATAACATTATCTATTTTAATGATAACAATTATGGAAGCAATACCCTGGACATGGGTATTGTTTCTCATTTCTCTCAAGCCCCACTTGGCTACAACCATACAGGATTAATAAGAAGAGCAGGACAGGGAAACCCAGGTGTTTGGACTTTATTCTCTGGGTTAACAACTGAACCAGCATCTGCTACAAATATAGATTGGAATGATAAGAATATTGTAATTGATACATTAAGTGCTAATGTATTAGGAAATTTATCCGGTAGCTATGTAACAGTTGGCACTGGTAATAGTAATCAATGGAATAATACATATACAACAGTACAAAACAATTCAGCCACTACTTGGAACTATCAAGGAACAGATTTAAAAGGGCTAAGTAGCAATTGGCAATCAACCTATACTACTGTATCAGCTAATAGTGCTAGTTGGAGTACAGCTTATACTTGGGTCAATTCAAACTCCGCTAATGCAACCTTTTCAACAATTAGTGCAGCAGCTCTTAGTACAACCAATATCTATAGCTATGGTAATGAAACAGTTTTATCAGATGGTGTAGGTAATGATGACTTAGGAAATGGAGCTAATACATTATCATTAAATTTTGCTGCAGGTGTTTATATTGGTGGCTCAGGTTCTTTAACTCTTTCTGCTGTTAATGGTACAGTTGGTACATTTAGCACTTCAGTTAGTGCTCCAGCTTTAAGTGGTGTTCATTATGGTGATGGCTCTAAATTAACAGGTATTAGTACATATACAGGTTCTGATGTTAGAGCATTAACTGGTAATTGGCAATCAACATATACAACAGTTCAAAATACTAGTAGTAACTGGAATACAGCTTATCAAACAGTTTCCACAATACCTTTTACCCTTAATCAATCACTCTCTTCAACAACTACTCTTATTGGCTCTAATACAGCTAATAATACATTCTCAGAAGTCTTAGGAGGTCAGTGTAATTTAGCATCTGGAACATATTCAACAATTGTTAATGGATTCAGTAGTTGTGCTACAGGTTATGCAACATTTGTAGGAGCAGGATCTGGTATTAGAGCTACAGGTTCATATGCTGTAGCTGTTGGTGGTCAGTGTAATACAGCTTCAGGATGTTATAGTACTGTTGGGGGTGGTATTAAAAATAAAGCTAGTACCAAATGTTCAACAGTCGTTGGCGGTTCGAGTAATACAGCATCAGGCTATGGAACTGCTGTAGGTGGTCAAGGCAATACAGCTTCTGGAGCATATGCAACAGCTTTTGGTATTAATAATAATGCATCTGGTCAGTCAGGGGTTGCATTAGGTTGTAATAATTGCGCTGGAGGGCAAACATCAGTTGCCTTGGGTGCTTATAGTACTGCTTCTGGTTGTAGAAGTGCTGTAGTCGGAGGATTTTGTAATACCTCTTCTGGTTTTTACTCAATCATTGGTGGGGGTTATGGTAACTACAACCCATTAAGAGATTCTCAAATTGTTGGAGGTGTTGCAAACCATACTGGTGGTTATGCTCCTTCAAACTTTGTAACTGGTACTTCATTATCTGGTAATGGTTCATGTACCTGTATCTGTGGTACTAATATTCAGAACTGTTTCTCTTATCCCTTTACATCTGGTAACATTTCTGTTTATTATGCAACAGCTGCTAACCCATTAAGTGCTGGTACATTTAGTACTGCTACAATTGCTGCAACTGGTACAAACTATGTTATTCTTAATACAGACTATAGTGCATGTTCAAATGGATTAAGTGCAACGAGCTTATATGTCTATGATAGAGCAATTAATAATACAGGTTATGATAACTTTATAGGTGGTGGAAAGCTTAATACAGCCTCTGGTTGTTATGGAGTTGTAGGTGGTGGTCTTTGTAATCGTATATTAGCCAGTGCAAATAATACCCCTGCATCTTTTTCAACAATTGGTGGCGGTCAAAATAATACAGCTTCAGCGTATTTTGCTACCGTTGGTGGTGGTCAGAGTAATTGTGCAATTTGTAAGGGTACTGTTGGTGGCGGTCAGGGTAATACAGCATCCGGTTATGGTTCTTTTGTAGGTGGTGGTCAGTCTAATAACAGTGGAGGTAGAAACGCTGCAATTACTGGCGGTTCAACTAATTGTATTGCAGGCTCAAATGCTTCATTTATTGGTGGTGGCCAGTCTAATTGCGCAGCAACTGGAGCATGTATAGTAGTTGGAGGTGGTGTATCTAATACAGTGAGTGGATCGACTTCAACGATTGTTGGTGGTAGATACAATTATAATCCTCTTTATACTTCTGATATTCATGGAGGTACTTTTAACCATACTGGTGGTTATATTCCTTTAAACATTGTTACAGGTGCAGCACTATCTGGTAATGGAGTATGTAGTTGTATTTGTGGTTCAGGTATTCAGACCTGTTTCTCTTCTATTGCTAGTAATTCTATTTTTGCTTATTATTCAACAGCAACAAATCCTTTAAGTTCTGGGACATATACAACAGCTACTATTACAGCTTCTGGTACAAACTATGTTATCTTTAACAAAGACTTTAGTGCTTGTTCAAATGGCTTGTCAGCAACTAATTTATACCTCTATGATAGTACTGTAAACAATAATGGATGCTTTAACTTTATTGGTGGCGGTGCATTGAATACAGCTTCTGGTTGTTATAGTGTATTAGGTGGTGGTGTATGTAATTTAACATCTAGTGCAAAAACAACAGTTGGCGGTGGTGTTTGTAATTGTGCTACTGGAGCCTGTGGTACAGTTTCTGGTGGATATAAAAACACAGCTTCTGGAACATATAATTTCGTAGGTGGAGGAGCCAAAAATACAGCCTCAGGTAACCCTGGTAATGTTGTAGTAGGTGGTTTAGGTAATATTACTAATGGTAGAAATGGATTTATTGGTAGTGGTAATGGTAATACATCTTCTGGTGGCTATAGTGCAATTGTAGCTGGAGCATGCAATTGCTCGTCAGGTACTGTATATCCAATACCTGCAGCACAATTTATTGGTTCAGGTTGCTGTAATAGAACAAGTAATAGCTTTACATCTATCATTGGTGGTCTCTGCAATACAGCTTCAGGTAACTATTCCTTCGTTGCTGGAGGTTCTGCTAATGATACAAAGGGATTTGCTAATACCTTTATCTTAGGTACAGGATTAAGTGCAACACAGGCTAATACAACATATGTTAATAATATTAGTGCTCAGGGTATTGTTTATAGCAATCCTCCAGTGTTCAGTGGTTATGGTGTATCACAAATTACCTTCCCAACTGGCGTATGGGCAAAGGTTGTTATCGATACAAAAGAAACTGATACCAATAATAATTTTAATACTTTAACCGCCGCTGGTGGTTTAAGCGGCAGGTTTACGCCAACCATACCTGGCTACTACCAGTTAAACGGATCTATACAATTATCGGTAGGTTCCCCTGCTACTTCGTCTGCTATATTTGCAATATATAAAAACGGTGCAGAATTCAAAAGAGGCGGTCGCATGCCTTTAAATACAGCAGGTGTTGGCTTGACTATAAATCAAATTGTATCAGCTAATGGTACAGGTGATTATTTTGAGCTCTATCTCAATCAAGGTTCATCGAGTACAGTACAAAATGAAAACTCGAGCCCGAATGTTAGTCCGCAGTTTAATGGCGTCTTTGTAAGAAGCTTATAATGTCGAGCTAGTTAAAATATAATGTAAATCATATGTCTAAGATTATAGTTAATAATAAGACCAGTGGGTATAGTACAAATATAATTAAATTTAAAAACACTAGATTAATAACTCGTACCTCTGTATCAAATATAACTGTAACATATCTCATTGTTGGTGGTGGGTCTTCTGGGGGCACAAGTTATACAAACGCAGGTGGTGGTGGTGCTGTTGTAACAGGAAATAATTCATATAGTTTGAATTCTCCATATTCTATAAGTGTAGGTAGTGGTGGTATTGTTAACAGTGGAGCTGGCGGCGGTACAATAACTTCTGGTGTATCTAGTGCTTTTGCAAACATTACAGCTAACGGTGGGAAGAGCAGCACTCTTGTAAGTAGTGCTTCAAGTGGCTCTGGATACGCAGGAGGGGTAAGTTATATAGATGGATTTGGCCAGACTTACGGTGGAGGTGGAGGTGGTGCGGCAGGTGTAGGTCAAGATGCTGGTCAATCTATCGGTGGACCACCAGGAGATGGTGGACCGGGAATTACTTCTTCAATAACAGGAACATCTATAGTTTATGGTCAGGGTGGCCAGGGTGGTAACGATCAAACAGGGAATCAGGGTGGCGCTGGAGGTGGTAATAATACAGGAGGTGGTGGTGGCGGTGGTGTTTCTAACGCAAATGGAAATACCCCCGCTGACGGAACAAATGGAGGTTCTGGTGTTGTTGTTCTTCAAATACCTCTAACACGCACTGCATCTTTTACAGGTTCTGTAACATACTCAACACCTACTACTTCAGGTTATAAAACATATGTTATAACATCAACAACTGGAACCTGTTCGGTAACTTTTTCTTAATTTACGTACAGATACCAAGTAAAGTTGTTATTAAACTTAAATTTAAGATTCGCTTAATGTATAGCTCGAATTTTATAGTTTTTTAAGTAAATACTAACGTGGAACAAGATCCGTTTATAAACTTTCTATCTAATCTCACCGAGAAGATTAGTGTTGAAAAAGAGCATAAGGCGTTGATGGAGAAAATAAACTCCGAACAACCTACTCTAACGGTATCTCCATTAGAAGAAACTCTATCCAGATTACAAGAAAAAATAACTCAACAAGTTCAAGCTCATATAGAAGTTACTACGCCAAGGGAAGAAATTAAAGAAATAGTAATTAACGAAAATAAAGAAGAGCAAATATTAGAAGAAGAGAGTTTTGGTGACTTTGTTAATAAGCTTGAAGATATTCTTAAAACACCAAGAAAAGAAATACCTATTCAGGATATTGTTAAAGAAGAGGCTCCAATTGAAGAAGAGCCTGTTGATGAAATAGAGCCAGAAATAAACCCCTATGTTCAAGAACTCAAGAAGCAATCAATTGAAAAACAACCGGAATCAAACAAGTATATTAATGACCTTGACAAACTTACAACAAAAGTTGTAGCTGAAAAACAGCCTGAAAAAATAGAAGATGTAAAGAAGTTAATCGAAGAGTATGTTACAAAATACGCTAGGAGAATTTTGGATCTCGGTGGTGGTGGTGGTTCGGTAGCTCAGCAATTCGCCAATGGTGGTACAATGAATGGTGACCTTAATGTTACCGGGCAATACCTTTCCGGTGGTGTTGATCTTGCTACTGTTATTTTAAGTGACTTTACTACAGGTAATATTGCCTTTAGCGGTAATCAGATTTATACAACAAATGGAAATAATATATTACTAACTAATACATCTGTTACTGATTTAACTGCTAATAATATTACGACTAATAATAGTGTTAAGTCAAATAGTTTTTATACTGGTGGTTTAATCTTAAGCGGGTATAATATTAACGCAGACCCTGCCTATCCATCATATCCGATGATTATAGGTGGTAATAATCTCCCTGGTGTAAGCTTTTTATGTCCTGTTAACGTACCAGGTACTAGTTACTTCAGTACATTAAACGTTACTAATTTAAATGTAGTTAGTGCAACAACAACCAATACAACAGTATTAACAAGCTTTACTGTTGGTGTTAATTCATTAATACCCGGTCAGTTCAATCAAGAACCTCTAACAGTTTTAGCACAGGCTGTAGGATCTGTTTATAATCAAATTCAGAATTCGTATGCCGGGGTTAGCGCTAGTTCAGATTTAGCAATTTATAACGATACTAATATAAGCTATATTGACATGGGTATTAATAGCTCATTGTATAACGGTAATCTCTATTCACCGACATTTAATGTTGTTGGTCCTAATGATTCTTATATTTATAGTTACGCCGGAAACCTTGGAATAGGTACAGCTACTAATAATAACTTACTATTTTTTACTGGTGGTACAACAACAGATAATCAAAGAATGGTTATTAATTCTTCCGGTAATGTCGGAATCGGTACTAATAATCCAACCCAAACATTAAGTGTCTCTGGAAATATAAATGCTACCGGGACTGTTTATGATGGAACATCGAATTCAAATGTTTGGAATACAACATACAATTATGTTTCTAGTAACTTTACTGCAACTGCTCCAAACTATTACGCTGTAGATACAACAACATCTGGTGTTACTGGATTATTACCCTCATCTCCGACTATTGGTAGAATTGTGGGCTTCATAGATCCATATTATTCTTGGGCTACGAAGAACTTTGTATTATCGGCAAATGTTAACATTGAAGGTCAAAATCAACCAATAGCTATGAATCTAGCCGGAATTGCACTTAAAGCACTCTATCTAGGTGGTTCATATGGTTGGAGATTGACGCAATAGCTTATAAATAAACAAAAGTATGATCCCCTTAACGTCGTTATTACAGCCTACTAGTAGCTATACATTAAACCCTGTAACCTCGTTAAGTGCCACAATTCTCAACTCTGTTACAGCTGTTAGTATTCTTAATCCTGTAACAGCTGTTAATATCGCTTCAAGCAATGTAATATTACCTATCTCTGGTTCTGTTACAATTTTAAATTCTGTTACCTCTTTAAGTGCTTTTGTTATTAATCCTGTAACAGCTGTAACTATTCTCAATCCTGTTACCGCTCTTAATGTAACAAATACTATAGCAATTAGTACAACACAGACATTTTCTGTATCTGTGGTAAACCCACAAATTGAAATCACTAATGATATTGGTAATCCAATACCGATTAATACAACTCAGACTCTTCCTGTATCGGGTAGTGTTACAGTAACAACACCTATAACATCATTACCATCTGGAATTCAGCTAGTAAGTAACGCGCCTGGCTATCAGCTTGATCAAACCGGTCGTGCGAGAACTGCTGTACTCGGTCAGCAATGGTGGTATAATTCAACAACCGATAAGGATGGTGATTATCGAATGATTGAATCCTTTACGTCAACGGCAACTAGTATCTATGTTCAGAATTATGCTAGTACATTGATGACGTCAGGAACGGCAAATGGAGCTACAGCAATAAGAACAAGTCGTCGTAGACATAAACTACGTCCTGGTGTTGGTATGCAGTATTTCGGCACCTGGTGCTGGGATGGATATGATACAAATGTTGTAAAACGTAAGGGTTGGTATACTAATTACAATGGAATGTTCTTTGAATTGTCTGGTGGTGATATGAACGCGGTTGTTCGTATGAGATTAATGGATGGAACTCTACTGGAAACAAGAGTACCAAGAAGTCAATTTAATGGTGATAAGATAGATGGTAATGGACCGAGTGGAGAGAATTGGAATTTACCTGCCTTATCTGCTTATACTACTAATACTATTACCCCAACAGTTACTGCTGTTTCCGTTGGTAGTACCACTGTCTGGAATGTTCGATATAGTGTAACAAATGCAGCCCAGGCTAGTGCCTTCCTTATTGGTTCTAAAGTTACTGTAAATGGATTTACTCCGTTTACGTTTAATGGACCCGCTATTGTTCAGTCCTATAATACAGCTACGCCTTCTATTACTCTAACCTATCCATTAAGTGTTGGTAATTATAGTGCAGGGGCTAGTACTGGAAATATAATACAAACTGCCTTCCACGGTACTCATACCTATTGGCTTGATATTATTGGTGATAGAACAAATCAAGTTCGTTTCGGTAAGGTAACCGATAAGGGTGAAGTTATTCTACATACAATGGCCTTTGATGGTCAATTTGGTTCTCCTTATTCTAATGCCCCAGCAATGCCTGTTAGAAAAGAAATTTACAATACAGGAACTGTTAATTATAATCCAACAATATCTATGTTTGGTTGCTCTATTAACGTTGAAGCAAGTGTTGAGCTTAATCCTTACTTTTCATCAGTATATAATAATACACCAATTAACTGTAATCTGAACCAAGAAGTAGTTATTCTAGGAGTCGGTCAGCGATTTGGTGAACCATGGCAACGAGGAGATATTCAAGTTCAGAGTATTGGCATTCAGGATACAGCTAATCCTCCAGGAAAGAATGCAAACAACTCTATTATCTTTTGGCGTCTTTTATTAAACCCTGGATTAAGTGGAATGCCGACTTCTGTTAATACAGGTAAGTCTATTCAGTATTGGCCTTGTACATCAACAACAGGTTTAACGGGTAGTCAGCCTAGTGGATATGCTAATATGGGAGGTGGTTGGGAGTTGTTAACCGGATACGCACAATCTGGTGACACTATTAATGTTAATACTCAATTAAACTTCCTTAACCTCGGATCTAATATTCAATACACAGATGCCGATAAAATCTTCTTAACTGGTAGAATAATAACAGCTGGTGGCAATACCCCGGCGACTTTAGTAGCTAACATGAACGTAATTGAATCTCTTTAAAAGGATTTACTTTCTAGTTCTACGACTAATACAAGCACCTCTCCCCTCGGCGACAATTTGTGAGCGGGTTTTATAAACAGTAACGGGAACAGGTTTTGACTTTTTATGGTTAAAAAGTTGATTAACGAATTCTCGAAATACCCGCATCATAGGATAAATTTATTTAGTGACCCTTGTCACCAAATTTACCACAAAGAGAAACTTTTAGTTAAAAAAGTTTTTTAGGCGTTGTATACGATAACGGGCCCACCAGCGCTACATGCAACCCCGGTAAACGGGCCGTAGATAACACCGACAGATGAGGCAATTGAAACACCAGTTATAGCGCCAACAAAGCTACCGGTAGCTGTAAGGCCGTTGAAGGTTGCACTTGTACCGAGAATCTGCAAAGCACCAAATGTACCGTAGGCCGAACCACCAGCCGTAATTGTTGTAAACCCACCCTGACCTACGATAAAGTCTTCAGAGTTTACTACATAATTAAGAGTAGCGAACTTTGGATAGATACTAACAGCAGTAAGGGAAGGAGGCGGGTTAGTAGGTGTCCAGAAACTACCTGAAAGGGGCTGGGTACCGAGCTTAACGTCGGAAGGAATATAGGCTTGAGTATTATCAGGCCATGCATTATCGGTTACAATAACTGAAGAGATAGCAGGAAAACGATTATCACCTGTTATTTCAACATAAATAGCTTGCTCATATTGAGAGCGATTAACAACATATGAGGGATTATAAGCGTAAGGTAAAGGAATCTGCGGATCAGCCATAATATATAATTATTTAATGTAACGGTTATAAAAATAACAATTGTTTTTTTACTTTTAGAGCTTAATATATTTATATGTCTGATAAGTATATCATTTTTCATATTGATGGCGGAGCTGGTAAAAACGTTATTGCTACAGCGGTTTGCCGATCAATTAAAGCAGCTTACCCCGAGCATAAGCTTGTTGTAGTAACAGCATGGCCGGAGGTATTCCTCCATAACTCAAACATATATAGGGTATACAAGTTTGGTAATATTCCTTATTTTTATGATGATTACGTAAAGAATAAAGAATCGAAAATCTTAAGACTTGAACCCTATCACACTGAAGACTTTCTTTATCGCCGTAAACACTTAAGTGAAATTTGGTGTAACTTATTTGATATTCCTACAACTGGTGAAAAGCCTGAGATTCATCTCACTCAAAGAGAGCTCATGTTTATTGAAAGGCAGCTACAAAAGAATGGTCCTGTTCTTCTTGTACAATCTTCAGGTGGAGCAGAGAATCAACCCCATCCCTATAGTTGGGCTCGGGATTTACCCCCTACTATTGCTCAGGATGTAGTGAACTCTGTTAAGGATAAGTTTAATAAAATCTTACATGTTCGTCGAGACAATCAACCCTCCCTTGAAAATACAATTCAGGTTACAGATAATCTAAGAAACCTATTTTGCTATATATCTTTAGCTGATAAGATTTTAGGCGTTGATTCCTTGGTTCAGCACGTTGCAGCTGCTTTAGGAAAACAAGCTACCGTATGCTGGGTAACGAATGATCCGAAAGTATTTGGCTATCAACTCCATAATAATATTCTAGCTGAAGGGCATAAGAACTTTAGTCATCAAATAGATCATTATCTTGATCAGGCAGATTGGATCGGTAATAACTTCTATCAGTGTGATTACGCCGACCTTAATCAAATCTTTAATAGAGAGCAGATTGTTGAATCTATTCTTGGTTCAAAGAATGAATTAGTATTTGATTTTGATGTTAATAAGAATACAATTACGTTATAATGATCTTCTTTAACTCTTCAATGCCTCGGTCGATGTCGACCTTACTTCAATGTATTCTCAATCAAAACCCTAATGTTGCTGCGACACCAACGGATGGTGTTCTCGAGTATCTCTATGCAGCTCGTGCCAACTATACGAGTACACCTGAGGTCAAAGCTATTGATCCGGAATTAGCTCTTCGTACCTGGAGAGGGTTCTGTTGGGGCGGACTCGAGGGATACGCTAAAACGTATACAGATAAGCCTAATCTTTGTATTAAAACACGGGGCGCTACTATTCATTATGAATGGTTTCAGAAGTTTATGCCTTATGATATGAAGTGTATTGTAATGGTAAGAAACATGAAGAGTATTATTGCTTCAATGGAAAAGCTCTTTAGAGTGAATCAAGAGAGTCATCAAGAAATACAAAACCATGCTCAGATGTCCGGTACTAATACACCAAAGCGTGTCGATGCTTGGTTTGCAAATCCACCGGTGGGACTTGCTCTAGAGCGTTTAAATCAATGCTTTCTCGAGGGTACGAATAAGAATTTCTTATACGTTAGAGCGGAGGACCTTACAAGTTATCCAGATCGTGAGATGACAAAGATTTACAAATATCTAGGACTTGAACCATATAAGCATGATTTCGATAACGTAGAGCAGACAGTAAAAGAGGATGACTCAGTATATGGTTTAACATCCAATCTTCATACCATTAGAGAGGCCGTCCGTCCATTAACACCTGACTACAACCAAGTACTAGGTCAGCAGGTGTGTGATTGGATTGACAATGCTCATCAAGGTTATCAACGTCTTTTCGGGTACATTAAGTAATAAATATCTATGTGAGCATAGATATTAAAAATAAAGAGAAAGAACCCTTCTTTAATAACGTTTATGGTAAGCTTGTATTGTATATACTCGCTGCATCATTAACCTCTCTCGGTAATGATCTCGGTCATTATACATGTCACGATTCAGGTTGGCATGATATTACACCTGTTCATTGGACGACAATTATCATTAACCTTGTTGTTCAGGGATTAATTGCATGGAGAGCTTATATTGATGGAACTGCTGAAAAGCAAAGAGAGTATCTAAATAAGGGTAACGAATGACATTTAAAGAATACTTAAAAACTCCTGCTGGTAGAAAAGCTGCTGTAAAGCTATATAGAAAGCTTAAAGCTAAGAAAAACATTACCGACCACCCTATATCTAAAGACTCTCGTTATATGGATTCCAGTAACATGGGGACAACTAGTAATCTTGCTGCAGCTACACAAGGTAATCAACCAGGAATGAGTTGAAAAACTAAACTCAAGAGATAAATTATCTATATGTCAAATACACTCGAAACATTTAAGACAATCGTTGATACATTCACTACAGAAGTTACTAAGTTCCAGGCTGGTAATAATTCAGCTGGAACCCGTGCTCGTAAAGCTCTTCAGGAGCTTATTAAGTTTGCACGTACTGAGCGTAAGACAATTCAGGAAGAGAAGACAGCTAGAAAAACTGCTAAGTAATTGCTTTCCATGTCCCAAGAGGACATTCTGTTGTCGTTAATTTAAGCTTTACAATAGTAGAGCAACCACATTCAGTACATTCACCGGTATTATTGAAACCTGTAGGATTCCAACTCTTACAGGCTTTACATTTATCTAATCGATCATCATACTGTTGATCAGTTACAAGGCCAAAGTCATTCTTTGACCATTTAACAAGTTCTTTAACTACACTTTTAATCTTCTTCAATTTCTACAAATCCCTCTCTAATTAAATAACTAGTAAGTTTACAGAGAACGTTTTCTTCTATATCTTCATCCGAATTTATATACTGAATAAAGATAGTTGTATCGCCACCTTGTGTTAATACCTCTACCTCATACTCGACACCTTGAAACGTAATATCAAAGTATCTAGCGTCACTTTTCATTAGGGCACTCTACGGAGTATTTGAATCGCTTTTGGAGCTGAAAAAATATTTAAATAGAATTTCTTATCACCCTTCTCGAAAACCGTGCCCCAATTGGATGAGTTACTATAGGTTTCACGCTGAATAGAACCAGTATGCACCCAACCGTTTAGTTCAAATGCTAGTTGCGCTTCAGCTAAAACACGTAAATCGTTCTTAATAGATTCTGTAATCATATACAATATATTAACGCCTAATAACAGGAGATTCTACTTCTTTTTAAGCTGTATCTCTGTTTTCTCTAACTTATCGCCTTTCTTCCAAGTCTTACCCTCACAGTCGCATTTGTATTCAACTTTCTTACCAATAATATTACCCTTCTTACCTTTAATGTTCTTTACAGCAGTTACAGTGCCTTTGCTTTTATGCTGCTTACAATCTGGGTTAATGTTTTCTACTTTATCACCAGGTTTAAATGTCTTTTCTACAAATGCTTTAAACGTGTCAATCACGTTAATATTTATTATCGACGGCGCTTAGCTGAGATAAACTGTCCCTTCTTATTACGAAGACGCTTTACAGCTTTTTTAGACTTGGTAACCTTTTTCTTTGTCTTTACTACCGGCTTCTTAACAACCTTAGCGGGTACCTTCTTTGATTGCTTTACATTCTTTACTACAGTCTCCTTCAGAGACTTTGCATTATGAATAGCAGTTTGAATCTTATACAACCAATCCTCATGATTACGATCGTAAAGTGCGCTCATTGCCTCATTTGTCAAGAACTCAATCCTCTTAAAGATATACTCCTTATGCCCGGCATGATGGCTGCCGCGAACGAGTTCTTGAATTGTAAGGAGAGCGTTCTCAACGTTATCCTCGCCACCCTTATTGTACGATGCTTTAACGAGAATATCAGGCTGATAGCTCATTCCATAAATCATCTTAGCTTTGTGGTTAATCTTCTTGAGAAGAGAATTATTGTGAAGATTTAGTTTACTGAAAATAGGATGCGTTGAAGCGTTTACTACAAGAGGTGTAAGATTGTGGTAAATTGCCCGGGCTACCTTTGCTTCAATTGTCGGTGTTGTCGTTGTGCTCATATTTCAATTGATACTAGTTGATCTATTAGGAGATGGCAACTGAATAATTTCAATATTATAAAATTTAAAGATATCTAAAGCGCTCATATCTTTTGTATAGTTGTCTCGATAAACGACTTTCTTAATGCCGTGAGCAATAATCTGACGTGCACAACATGAACAAGGTAACAAAGTACATGCAATCATTCGACCTTCCCCGCGCTTAAACAAGGAAAGTAAATTCGTTTCAGCGTGTAAGATATACGGTCGTCTTCCATCTCGATCAGCCCAGAAGTAATCTGACATTGTTGTACCTGGCGCTAGTCCATTATACGCTACACCAAGTACTCTATTATTATAATCCAAAGCACATGCCCCTACTTGAACGTAAGGGTCTTCACTTCTCATTGCAGCTGCCTCTGCTAAGGCTAAAGCATATTGTTCCCAAGAAGGTCTCATAATTAAAAATCGACGTGTAAAACAGAATATGTCTTAATAAGCTTAGAAATAGGATCTTGAACTGTATATCCAGTTAAAAGTAATGAATGATCCTTTTTAATATCAAGATTATACTTCTGTTTCATGTCAGTATTTATAATGTCTAATTTATCGTTAGTAACGTAGGAGATGGCGTTTGTGTCACCGGCAACCATACTGCAAATAGGTAAACTTAATGCAGCAATAAGCGCTTTATTCATATCACCGCTTATAATAGGCTTTCTTTTTATTAAATGCAAATTGATAAGGCCGACTATCAGGATCGTAGACCTTACATTCCTTCCGTCTTTGTTGGTACCAAATATATTCTTCTTTTGAGAGAACTACCTTTTCTATTTTCTCTTCTCTATACATACTTACAACCGAATGCTCTCTGGTTTTGTAGAACGGATATAAACCTCTCCGTAAACTTCTAGAATACCCATAACAGCTTGGAATTCACGCTGGGACATCTTATCCCAATCCTTAAGCTTTTTATAGGTTTCATCAGCCATCATTTTATAATGCTTATCTCTATCTTCTTTATTAGCATACTTGATGGCGTCTTTATAAGGTCTCATCTTGGCTTTATAATGAATAGCTGTAAGAAGACTGTAACCACCTTTCTTTCTAGTCATCTTTTCAATCTTAATAGCTCCGGCTAGACGCTTATTAAGGAACTCTAAAAATGATTCGGTTGTGTTCAATGCAGATTTAACTGCTTCCATTAATGCTTCTAATCTCATAGAATTATTTATTCGAATTTATTTTTTAAATTAAAATATACAGATTTGCAAAGACTAAAGAATTCTCTATCTGATAAGTCCATCTTTGCCTGATTATACTGTTTTAACACCAATTGGATATTATCTTTGTGATAACCTAACTTGGAATCTATCCTATCGACCGATACTGTGCTTATCTTCGCATCGGCACATAAAAACAACGGCTGCCCTGATAAAGCACATTTTTTATCTTGTGCGTTGTATAACGTATAAATATCGTCTGGCGTAATGCTTACTTCAAGATCTCTAAGCTTAGCATTATTAATAATATTTGTCCAAAGTCTCGCCGGTACGTATTGATGTATTAATTTTGGTTGATTTTTGCGTATACCTAGTTGACGAACTCGAAGATGTATAAACTGAACAGGCTTATTGAGAGCATCGGCGCAAATTTGCGCACCATGTTTAGAATAATGTTCTTTTATAAATTCATCATCTGAAACTACATGTTGTATTCTCCATTTTTCGATGCGCTTAAGATGACCACACTGTCGACATCCCTTGCCTTTAAGGTGCCTATAAGCATTTTGTTTAAACTGACCGTGCTTGCTGCATATAGCTATAATATCTTTTGTATGACCGCTGTACTTACATAGAGAATAGTCGTATAGATTACCGTGAACCGTTATAGCGTCCTTTATGAACTGATCAGTATCATACCCAACTGTCATAAGTCAGCTATGCCTCGCAAGAGGTGCATGTAAGAATAGAGCGCGCAAGCAACTGACTAGGATTAGCACTACGCTGATAATATAGGCTCTTTATACCTTGCTCCCACGCAAAGATAATAAGTTCATTAACATCTTTTGGTTTTGTTTCAGGGGGAATCATTAAGTTTAATGATTGACCTTGATCGATATATTTCTGCCGTGCTGCAGCTTGTATGACAATTTCTTTTTGCGAAATTTCACCAAATGTTTTAAATACATCCTTTTCTTCCTGCGTTAAAAAGTCTAAATGTTGAACCGATCCTCCATGTTTAAGAATTGATAACCAAGTATCATCGTCGTGTTTATTTTTTTCTTTAAGAAGCTTTTTAAGGTAAGGGTTTCTGTATGTAAATTTACCTTTTGCAAGATCTTTTGTATAGTACGTCGAATCGAGAGGTTCAATAGAAGGTGAGACTTGACCAAGAATAAATGATGAGGATGTAGTCGGTGCAACAGCTAGTGTCGTCGTATTTCTACGCTTATAACCTTTAAGAAGAGGTGGTTCGCCTAATAAAACCGCAAGCTGTTCAGTGGCATGGTCCGCTTTCTCTCTAATATGCTTCCAAATTTGACCATTAAGCATTTTAGCAGTCATGGTTTCAAATCCAATCATTTTCGATTGAAGAAGCGAATGCCATCCAAGTACTCCGACACCAAGTGCTCGATGATTAACAGCGAAATTACGAGCATGTTCCATAAATTTAACACCTTCTGTTTTGATAATAAATTCTGTCATTACAGCATCTAGGAAATAAACCAGAGTTTCAACAGCATCAGTATCTTTCCATTCATCCCAATGTAATAAATTTAAAGACGATAAATCACAAACAAACGATTCATCTTTTGATGAAGGTAGAAAAATTTCGCTACAAAGATTACTTGCATTAATCCTCATGTTCTTATCTTTATAGATCTGTGGTTTATTATTGTTAGCATTATCAGTGAAAAATATATATGGATATCCAGTTTCAAAACGCTTTTGAATAACCCTACCCCAAAGCTTTCTCTTATCCTTATCACCGTCAATCATAGATTTCATCCAATCATCTGATACACACACGCCAATTGAAAGATTTTGAATTTCATCACCTTCGCCGCGAATTTTAAGAAATTCTTCAATATCTCCATGATCCACTGGGAGATAGGCTGCAAATGATCCGCGGCGCACGTTACCTTGTGAAATGTAGTTTGTCAATGATTCAAAAACAGTTAATTGATGATGCACGCCTGTTGCCTCGCCTCCTGTAGAAATGCTAGCGCCCCGCGGCCGCACGTCGCCAAAATAACCTGAAGTACCGCCTCCTACCTTCGACATGACCCCTACTTCAGCCATCTTATAGAGAATAGAATCCATATCATCTTCTATATGCGAATTAAAACATGATATCGGCATTCCACGCTTACGTCCGAAATTTGACCAAATCGGTGAACTTAAGCTGAACCATCCTCTCGAGACGTAGTCTTCAAACTTATCAGCAAACCCTTTAACACCTAGATACTTCTCAGCAATTTTAGCGATATCACTAATACGCTGTTCGGCAGTCTCACCTTCTAAAAGATAGCCTCGCTCAAGAAACTTACGCGAATCTTTGTTAAGCCAATAATATTTTTCTGTTACCATAATTTTATTATAATTTATAAATTTGCAATTTCTAGCTTAGAATAGATCGTCTTCAGAAAAACTTTGCGACTTCTTTGAATAATTTACTGGTCTGGAATGAAAAAAATCTGTTAAGTTGTTGCCATGTAACTCCTCGTTGAACCAGTTCGAAGCTTTTAACAGCTCTTTATCAACTTCAAACGGCTTATGGAATCCAATCCCTTCCAACGACTCATTAATCCTGTTCTTAATAAACTCTTTAAGAAGAGGAGCATTGAGATTCTCTTCATTAATACCGTTTAACATCCAATCGACAATATTTGCTTCAGCTTTAAACGCTTCGTGAGCTTCATGGAGGATCTTATCTTCAAGCTCTTGATCAAATAGCTCTGGATACTCTTCTCTGATTGTATTAATGATCTTTGTACCAACAAGTCCGTGAATGTTTTCTTCATTACGAGTATACTTGACTTGCTGATCGGTATCCTTAAGAACGTTCTTAAAACGTGCAAACCAATTGATAACGTAGAACTGACTAAAGAGTGATACATTCTCAATAAGAAGAGTAAAGAGAGCAATAGCATATAGATACTGCTTCTTTGAATCCTTGAAACAACGCTTTGTATACTTCTTAAGATACTTTACACGCCCTTGTATCCAAGGCAGTTCTAAGTTCTTTTCAAAGATATCTTCAAGGCCAAGAACAGAAAGAAGGCGTTCGTAAGCGTTGTTATGAATAACTTCTGTGTTGGCCATAACATACCCGAGATCATAGATAGAGGGATGTGGTAGATTATCTCCTAAACGTGCCCAGAACGTTTTAACAGACACTTCAATCTGACCGATAGCTGATAGAACTCTAATTACAGCCTCTCTTTCCTGATCGGTTAAGTTAACTTTAAATTGTTGAATATCGGACTTAAAGCTGAATTCCTTATCTGTCCAGAAGCCATTGTGCATTGCCTCCACGAATTCTTCTGTCCATTTGTAGTTATTAGGTTTACGGTATATTTGTTCGTCGAAAATCATGGTTGTAGTTGTTTTTATTTATCAGGTTCTCACAAGTCATCTCATAGGTAAAACGAAACTTTAATGTGAAAATCTAATACAATAATAGCCTAAATACCAGCTAAAGCAATAGATACTTTTATAAAGTAAAAATTACTATAACTAATTAATTAAGAACAAGTACTACGCGAAAAATTCTTAACACAACTCCTAGCACCTACTGGCTCATAATACATCTTGGTCTCAGAGAAAGACTTAGGAGACATGATCTGAATCTCGGCACCGGTTTTGTGTGAGAACACCATTCGTCCTAGTCTTGGCTTTACAACGTTATGCTTATGGGCACAGGATGAACAAAACAAAGTATTTGGAAGTACTTCAAGGCGTTCGAGTTCAATACTATTATTACAGGTTCTACAATTCATACAAATGAGAATATACAGAAATAAGAGAATACGCAAGCTTAAATTTTAACTACCATCTGATCATCAGAATTCCAATTTTGAATATTATATTTCGGAAAATATCTTTGAACCTTCTTCTTTGGTTTATAGTCTTTAATACGATAGGGGTTTTCATCTGTATAGTGCCACCAATAATCCTTTAGATGTTTATTTACTTCAGACATTGTCTTATAAGGTGAGCAGAGAGAAGGGACCCAGGCTTTACCTGTCCATCGTTCAATAACAAATTTCATTATTTCTTCTCCTTATCAATAAAGCGACCAGGTCGTGAGAAAGAATAATATAACATTGCTGCAGCAAACCAGGTTTCAATATTAATACAAATATGTAAACTAAACAATGTATTAATAGCCCAGATTAGGGCAATAGGGCAGGTAATAAACAGAATTACAGCAAATGCAATAAGACCGAGTCCGGAGATAGTGTTAATCATATATCTATAATAAAATATAAAAAAATAAAAAGCAAGCAAACATTCAAATATGGTAGGAGTAGAGGGTAACGCTCCCTCTTCAATAGATTAAAAGTCTATTGCATCACTTTAATGCTTTACTCCCAAAAGTGGTACACCCGGCTGGATTCAAACCAGCGACCAAGGGTTTAGAAAACCCCTGCTCTATTCCCTGAGCTACGGGTGCGTAAATTTAATGATGATGAAGTTCAGCGGTTGGTAGAGGTCGATAGGATCGGATAAAGTTCTTAATAGGGTCACTAAGAATTAATCCTATTGATAGGACTGTTAAGAATGCAAAAACATATCCATAGAAAATTTGCATCTTAAGAGTTTGACTAAGGGTTTGTTTTTGTTGTTGTTCGAGTTTCATATAAAATGGTAGTGGCGGAGAGATTCGAACTCTCACTTAACGAGGCTTAAACTCGTTGCCTCTGCCGTTGGGCTACGCCACCAAATTTGTTAATACCATTTTAGATGAACTGGCTTATTATGGCAATCAAGAAATTCACCTTGTTTAAACTCAATACACTTATAGGTACCTATCTCTTCTAGGAATAGTTTATCTCCAGATGTCATAGGATTAACATATCGATTACCGTATTTAGTAATAGGGGCATTATTACAAATATATCCTAGTTCACAAGCTGCTTTGAGAAGGGACTTATCCTTACCAGTTCTTGATACCTTCTTCTGAGCACGTTCAATAACTCGATGCATCTTTTTGAAAGAGCGTTCAAGGTCTTTAGCTTTAGAATCTATATCTTTTAGGATGTATTGTTTCATTTAAAAATAAGACCTGCCCGGATTCGAACCGAGATTTCTGGATTATCTATCCAACGGCTAAGGTATAAGCTTAGTGTTTTACCCTTAAACTACAGGTCCGTAAAATATTAAGGCAGTTGCTCCTCTTCTGGGTTTAGAAGCTCTTTAATCTCAGCGTTAATACGCTTAATCTCTTCATTAAATCCTTTAGCTGATGCTTTCTTGCGGATTTTCATATCCTCAAGTTCTGTACAAAGTTGAAATACTTGAGCTTCTCTAGATGGTTTTGAAGTGGTCATAATTTACCAGGACATTATATAAAGAATTTCACTAATAAGCAAGAAAATAAAAAATAAAACTGCAACCCAACTATTCCAGATATTTTGAAAAAAGATTCTAAGTGGGTTGAGCTTAATCATTAACAATAATACTACGCCAACTCTTCGGATGAGTCAAGCTTCTTCTTATCAGCTGCTTGTAATCGTTGATAGTAGAAATAAAGCTTCTTTTTGAAGTCTTTATAATACTTGGAGAATTGCGGGTTATCTTTATTACGAAATAGAGCCTTTAAAAACCGAACCTCGTTCTTTAGATAATTTGGAAGATCTTGATCTGAAACAATTTTCGGTGAACGGATGAACTTATCTAAGAGGCGTAAGAAACCTGTACGTTGATTCTCCCAAAATTTTCTATTTGAGCCTTTCTTTAAATTCTGAAGAATAAGCATGTACTGACGATCCATTTCATGGATAAGAGAGGCAAGCTGAACGGGGTACTCACTAGGTGAGAGAAAATACCCTCGTTCACTTCGTATTGTCTCTCTACCACTTGGAAGCGTTCTTTTATTAAGAGCTCTCCTATACTCAGGGGTTAGTGTCTTATAGTGTTGTTTAGCGTGAAGCAGTTCATGAACAATCTTATTACGCTTCATTAAGGTTGTAAGTTTATTGAAATGTTTATAGTAAAGCTCTATAACATTTTCCTTTCTTTCATAAGCAGCATCTGCAGCAAAATCTTCAAATGAAACATAAACAGGAACGTAATTCTCTTCCTTTGTCTCGTTATCAAAATACTTAATTGTATTAATAAGCATTCGGTTATCCTTAATGACATCGGAAAATCTTTTCATAGCATTATAGACGCTTAGATTCTCTTGACCGAAATACCGCTCATACGCATTAAGCGCGCCCTCTACCTGCTTATTTTCCTGGGCATTAAGCTCATAAGCTTTTTCAACTATAAAGGACTTAAAAGAAAGCATCAATGATACTTATCTATTCTGTTTAATCCTCTTATCTAGAGCTTTTGCTTTACGCTTTTTCTTATCTATCGGCGTTTCAAAATAACGCTTAGCTCTAACTGTCTCAAGAACATAATCAACGTCCATTTTATTTTTTAAACGTTTTAGGGTACGGTCAATATCTTCCCCGCTTCTAGGTGTCACCGAATGCATAAAAATTAATCACCAAAATATCTATTTCGACTACCAGGTCCGTGGTAGTAGTCGTGCATCGTATCAGCGTGGCTCTTCTCTTTCTCTACTTCTTTCATATCAGCTGGCTGAACATCTTTAATAGCAATTTCTTTTCTTAACTCTTCAGGAGTACTACCAAATCCTGAATGATTTATCTTGTTCCAGAACTCATCTTCAGAGTGAGCAAAGATGTGACGTATATCAGGGCGTCCACTAGAGTGAGACTTATACTCCCAGCTTATGGCTTTCTTAGTCTTAGGATCAAACTTATAATTAGTCGTATAGAGGATCTCGTAAGTATACTTCTTTAAGCTTTTTTCTTGATTAGCGTCATTTTGAGCTGTTTCTTTATCTTCGTGATCAAGAGCTCCAGCACGAAGGTCATCTGAGTTAAAATCTTTATCTGATTCGTGATAAATTCTTGTATACGCTTCGGCAATAAGTTGTTCGTCGTTCATATGTCGAATTATTTATTAAAAATCATCGTTGTTTTCTATAATAGCAGTCTCTGCTTTAAGTTTTTCAAGATAAGCTACAATTTCTTGGGTTACAAGCTCTTTTGCTTCTTCTTCCATCCATCCATAATGACAAATAGCTTCATTACTCTTTCGTTCTTCAATAAGATAACAGAGTTCACTAAGCTCAGAGAAAATAGCTTTGACTCTCTGATTATGTCCACGAACAAAATCAGCACGAGATAGCTCATGATTAATGATTCTATTCTGTACATACCAGTTATAGATATGCTTATTGAATTCCTCTGTTAGTTCGATTTCCTCTAATGTATATTCTTCACTCATTTTCTGGTAATTTCCATACAATATATCCCGCTCTCTCGTCGTAGTCAAGCGAAAGGGACATAAACTTTTGATACAATGACCAACAGGGACCTGAGATAAGTTTACGGGTAATTTCATTCCAATCCGTCCAGCAAATTACCTTCCAGGTAAAATCACCTAGATGGTAAAAAAGTATAGCTAAGAACTCGTTCATATAGATATATAATCACCGTTGTTATCAGACCAAATAATTTGTTTAAAGTTATGATACTTTAATAAGCTGTCACAACTCGAACAAGGTTTGGCTAAAGAAACATTATCCTTTCTATCAAAACGGATATTAACTAATGTACACTTTTTAGTATCAAAGTTTGTTAGTCGTTTAAGTTTGAGGATAGCATTAAGCTCGGAACATGTTTGCTTATACTCAGAATAATCCTCTCCTGTTATCTTCGATATCTTTCTATTAATGAGATTTAAGGGATGAGTCTTATTGCAATTCATCCCTGTAGCGATTAATCGATTTTTATAAAGAATAAAAGTAAAGTGTCTACAACGATTGCTATTATTAGTACTAAGAAGAGAACGTGCAGTATCCTCTAACTGACGTAATACAGAACTTCTCTTCTTGGTTCTTGTCATTTCTTAGTAATGACTCGCTTTTTGACAAAGATATTAACCTTAGCTTTCTCCATTGTTTTCTCTACAATAATAAAGCGGAATGGCTTCTTTTCGTATTTATTTTGCTCCTGAATAAGAGCTCGACGTAGAATAGCATCTCTCTCTTCAATAGTACAGTCAGTGATAAATGGTACTTCAAGAGTATATTTGACTTCGTTCTTAGGATTTGATTTTGCTTTTGTCGGTTGTTTAGCCATTCCTATATACTATAGGATTTCTAATAAGATACAAGCTTAAACTTTTATTGACAGTGATAATTTTGATAACGGCGAGCAGCCTTAGCCGTTAATCCGCCTTTACGTTCTAATCCCCGTGCTTTGGAGCAGGTCAATTTACCCTTTACCTGACGCTTAAGAATACCAGGATGACGAGGTTCATCAATACTCTTCTCTAAAACATACTCTTTAAATGTCATAAGAGTATTTATTAAAAATGGAGCGTCAAGTAGGATTTGCACCTACGGCTTTAGAGTTTTGCAGGCTCTTCCTTTGGGCTTCTCAGGCATTGACGCATTTAGATTATTTAAAGATTATATAGCCTCTGACGCTCAAATACAAGGCTAAAATAAAACTTTAATTAACCTTCACGTCGATGTTTACGACCTCCGGTTTTACAACAGGGACCTTAACTCGAAGTAGTCCGTCTGTGTATGTTGATGAGATGTTCTTAATGTCCGTATTGTCATTAAGGGTGAAGGACAATTGTCCCTTCCTCCTACTAATGCCTCTGCGGTGGAAGTGGATGGTCTCATCATATTCCTCTTCCTCTTTATTAACATTAATGTGGAGTCGACCCTCCTTAACATTAACGGTAATATTATCCTTACCAACTCCTGCCAATGCTACTTCAATGTAGTAAGCATATGGATTCCCATCAGGATCGGTTTCCGATACGATGTTATAAGGATATGTTGCATTTGGAATATCAAACGCTTTATCAAAATCCTTGATAACGCTTGTTAACCAACTTTCGTTAAACAGGCCTGGAAGTTGGCTATAACCAAGACCTGATGCCGGAATGACCCGACCTAGTGTGTATGTGTTGTGTGTTGTCATATGTGTTCTCCTTTGTTAAGCGAGTTAATATGTCGTACCTCAGCCTTTTTGAGCGTCAGAGCTACAAAATTATTTATATAGGCTATTTTCTAGATAGCAATTAAATTTTTATTTTTTCTTTGTAAGGTTTAAAGAAATTTTTTAATTCAAGAATAACAGATGTTAAATTATCTATTTCTTTCTTATTAAACTTTGTTTTAGACTTTAAAGAATGAAATTCTGTAGAGAGATAGGCTTGTAACTCATCATCGATAACAGATTTATAATAACCGAGATCCAAGAGAACCCTTTCAGCCTTTTTATAAACAGACTTATGAAGTCTTTTAAGTATCTCTTTTGTCCTCTTTTTGTATTCTTTATCTAGAAAGAAGAGAGCGTGAGCGCATTCATGTGCTATTGTACTCTTATCGCTATTTGACCCAATGAGATAATAATGACTATTACCTACTTCAGCTATAATTGTTTTATGGATATCAAGAATAATATCATCGTAGATGTTTTGATCATCGATTCCTCCCTTATATAATGCTTCAACAATAGGACCAGGGATATTAAACCCACCCCAGTCAATAGGGTATGAGAATGAACCATCGTTCTTTTTAGCATATCTAGACATGAGTTCAATTAACGTAAACTTCTTTCCGCGAATCTCCTTGATTGGTGATTCGTAATATTCTTGAACCCTACAGAAGGTCATTGCCAGATCGTACATATTCTCTATTTTACAGAGATAGATACCAGGATATAGATTTTTTAAAGAATATTTAACCTTCATTATTTATTTATTGGCATTCCCGACGGGATTCGAACCCGTGCTAGATCCGTGAGAGGGATCGGTGCTAGGCCACTACACTACGGGAACCAAAATAAAGACCGGGCGTGAGATAGCTTGCATGTGCAGAGGCCCGCCCGGTTTACTATTATTACTTAGGCTTGGAGATTTGCAGGGGCAACTTCACGGAATGGATCCGGAGCTACAGAAGCAAAATCAGGTCCCTTGAAGAACAACTCCGAAGCAAGTCGGTTGAGCTCCATCCTGAACGCTACGTCTCTATCAGCGGTACTATGGGTAGCAACGTTAGTGATCTTGTTAAAGAGATCATAAGCGTTGATGTTCGAGTTAGCTGTTGACTGCCAGCGAGACCCCTTAGAACGATTGAGATCGATACCTACCTCCTTATAACGAGCACGAATTTCGTGATCGGAGAATGCAGATACCGCTAGCTCCTTATTATACTTCATCGTAAGACCGCGAGCTGCATTAAACTCCCTAAGAGAAGCGTTATTGTTCCTGAGGCGGTTTGCGTTAGCAGAGACTTCCTGACGGAGAGCGTCACCAGTCAAGAACTTACGAACCTGGGTGTCAAAGGTCTTCTGGCTGAAGTCTGCACTATCAATGAAGCGCTGGGCCATACGATGGACAGCAGTCATTCCGTTAGAGCAAACCAAACGAAGGAGATAAGGAAAGAACTGAGACTTGTTAAGAGAGAAGTTCATTCCAAAACCACCCTTCCACATATCATGACCATCTCCGAATACATCGATATCAGAATCTGGATTCTTAAAGTTAATGCCAATACTAATATTAACAGGATCGAAATCGAAGTTTCGAAGCTCAAGGTTATTCTCGTTATCCTTCAAGAAAGCCTCAGTGTAGCGAAGACCGGCTGAAAGGTCAATCTGACGCTCTTCCTTAATAGGACGATCGAAGACATTAACAATCTCCTGATTATGACTATTAACAATTGCGGTCACACGCTTGTTCTTCTTAATGTTCGTAAGAGCATTATGGAGAGGAGCCCACTGAGAGCTGTCATCCTTAATCTCGTTAACGAGTTGATCCTTAACTCCAAGAACTCCGAGAAGACTCTTAAGAGAGGTACCAGCTAGGCGATTGTTATTATAAGAAAAGGTATTACCACTCTTCTCAATTGACTCAATATCCAAAGGTGCGAGGGTATAGCCTTGCAGCGTTTGGCGAATATCGTTGCTCTTGGCGACGAACGTATCTAGTGTTGTTGTACTCATGACCCCTTTATAATAAGGGCACTCGAAAAGGAAATCCAGAATTATTTTTTGATTCCCTTAAAATACTTTACAATTCTATTAGAAAATTTATAAAAAAACATTAAGCCATAAGCTGTTATAAAGCCTAAAGTAAAAACCCCAACCATTGCAGCTTCAAATGGGCCGAGCACATAATTATTTAATCTCTTTAAACTTTGATTTTATTAAAGAGATCGGCAGAACAGTTATTCGTTGATGCATAACCGTGATCTACTAATAAACAAGGAATACCTGCCATTTCAGCTAATGTACATACCTCTACCATGTCATCAACATGTAAAGTACTATTTAACTCCTTTAATTTTTGTGTCTTATTACAACCGGAGGTATTATGAATACCTTTAATAGGTAGATTATGTTTTTTAATAAATGTTTCGACTTCAGGGAGATCAGAATCCTTTCGAAAGGTAACAATATGACAATCAAAACCTTCTTCATACTTTTCAAAGACCATATCGCAAATCTTTGCTATAGGTTTTAATTCACCATCACCAACAGCAATCCAGCCACTGGAAAAAGTTTCCATGGCTAATGTATGGTCAAAGTCAAATGTTATTACCGGTCTCATCAGATGATTATATATCTTTTATACATTATAGCAAGAAAAACCCCTACTACCTGATCAGGGCAATAGGGGTGAGTTCGAACTCTGTTTTCCATTTCTTTATCTCTCTGCATTTTAGGGATAGCGACTCCTTTCCGGACTTGAGACCGGCAACTGGTAGCATTACTAAAGAGGTGATTGAAAGGATTTTATTCCGGATTTTGTTCCTTCCTTAACGGAGATCAGGCATGGAGCCTCTACTTCCGTCCAGCTTGTGTTTAATCAATACGTTAGGATCAAAGCTTACCGTAGGTGTTTGGCTCCCCTAACTTGAATAAGGACTACTAACATACCAACAAGCAACTCATCCTTACCCCTCTCTAGGATAATTCCTACAACTAGAGAGTATTAATTTTATGACCGGGGTGGTTAATCCATCCTTGTGCAGCGGTTGATAAACGCGTTTTAGAGCAACCTAGTCACCCGCACGTACGGTAGCTCTTTCGATCGAGCCTGCGAACGGTCAAATTATTAAAATGTACTATCAAAGATCAATTCTTATTCTCTTAATATAGTGCCTGAATAAGGAAGTGGCAACTAAAAAATGGAGCCTAGTGACAGAATCGAACTGTCAAGACGGATTTACAAAAACCGCATTATACCATTTAATTAACCAGGCAAATTTGGCAGAGGAAGGAGTTGAACCTTCTATTTCAACGTTATGAGCGTTGCGAGATGACCGTTTCTCTACTCTGCGTTAAAAAATTGTAAGTTCCTTTGTCCTAAAAACTTGAAGCGTCCTTCATTATGTATTAGTTTTGTACGAACTTACGACGAACCGGTTCCATGCATACAACCTTTCGAACAGCTGTAGAGAGGGTTTTGCCGATTACTGTAAAGTGGTGGAGGCGAGGGGACACTTAATCTCTAGCTTTCGCTAAAGCGTGGACTATATCTTCACCCGTAAGGGTGTTGGATGCTCTAGCCGGTACTCCGGTAGTCTCTGCACCTTCCTATTTCTAGGCTCGGCTCAGTATTGCCATATTGCTTTCGCAATTTAGGTTTCACTGAATTCTTCCAATTTATTCATTATCTATTACTAGATAAGTCGACCTGCATGTTGATCGAACCCCTGTGTTTATACTGTTAGGCTTGTACATCTACACGCTTAGCTAGCTTTCGTACTTTGGTTGACTAAAGGTAACCAGGCACCAGCGACCTATCCATGTTTAGAGTCCTACCTATGCAGATGGAAGAGCTCTGCATAACCCCTTGCACTTATTTTAAAGGTATCACAAGTTCTACCTTACCTATTATTTTTCCAAAAGCGTAATAGGATCTGCTTTTGGTTCCTTAGGCTGCGATAGCGAGAGGAGCCATTTCGTCACAGAGACAGAACTCTGTGATTGTATTGACTGCCTTCTTTACCTTGGCGAGGATTGCGTTGACGTTAGTCTTTGCGTTTATGTTTTGATTAGCTTTTTAAAGTGGCCAACTAATCAACCACTACGTGCAATACAAGTTTCGAGTATAAGTCGAATCCAGTACGCCCCCAAAATTATTTATACTATCAAAGATCATTTGTCCTAATGGACATTCTATTAATATATAGTCTATTTTAAGAAGCTCAAGCAGGAATATAATTAATATTCATCACTACTCTCCTAGCTGTTTGTGTCGGGAGGGTGCCAGTGTGATAATGCAAACCATCGAAGATTAAAAGTCTATTTGCTTTAGCCTTTACAGTATCTAGAACTGTTGGTGTTTGAAATGTATTCTTGAGATACGCATCAGATACAAAGTTCGATGTACAGTCGTACTTCTCCTTATAAACGATAGTGTCGCCATCGGAATCATTTATATAAAGAAGTGCTGTTTTATGAGGTACACCTTCATCAATATGGACACCATTCTCATAAGGTTTATCTGCTATCGTATTAAGAATTAATCGAACTCGGAGAAGAGTATCAATCTTCTCGTTAGCGTTTGAAAGAACTCTAGTAACCGTATTCTCAATAAGCCGATGAGGATCATATAACCATCTTCCGTGATTAAACGCTATACACTGCCAACCTATGAGGTAGGGATTATCTTTTTCATTTGTCTCTCTAGTTGCCTTTCTTCCATAATTCCATGGAAAGTCAAATGACATAATATAATTTTGAAAAATATTAAATTCAGCTGACTTGAGAATATGATCTACAATTTGCATTACCCTCTATGATATAGCATCTCTCTAACAAATCAAGTTAGAAAGTATTCTCTCTACATATTCGTTAAAGGATTCTTGAACAGGTCCGTCAATTTGTTCTCTAGCTGCACTAAGCTCTTTGGTAAGAAAGGTTTTTACCTGCTCAGGACTATGAAAACTATCTGTACGCATTTCTATGGCAATACCACCAGCGTTTCTCCAAGCTTTGATATATGGAGGAAAGTCATCAATAAGGACATTTGGCTTTCCAGTTTCCGTATTAATAGCGTTTATTGTTTTATTTTTAACAAAAGACATATCGTCGGGAAGCGGGTTAAGGTGTTTATGAATCCAGATTCTCTTTCCAGTCTCTGAAGCTTTTGTATCAATACCCGCTGGGCAGGAACAAATACTGTACCCACCAGCTTCCTTAACTACAGTATCAATAATAGCTTTTGTTAATTCTCCGTTCTCACCGAATGGTTTGAGGTTAGCGAAGAATTCCTCTACGCTTCCGAAATTATCAACAAAGTGCTCTCTATCATACCAGATCTTTTTAGCCTGATCTTTCTCTTCCGGAGTTAAATCTTTATAAGGTTTATCAAAAAACCGATTGCTAATAGCTCCGAAGAGATCGGCCAGAAGACCATCCATATCGAGCATGACGCGCGGAATATGTTGCAAGGTTGACATAAATAATAATGCTGATCGCGATGGTCGAACATCCACCAGCACTAACAATACTTGAGATATGTCAGCTATAGATATTTATAATATAGAGTTACCTATATATATGCTAGGTATAAAATATCATGAATTATAATAAAATTTATGATAACATTATTAGCCGCGCAAAAGAACGCGGTGCAATGAATGCTTATACGGAAAAGCATCATATTATTCCACGTTGCATGGGAGGCAATGATGACAAGATAAACTTAGCTGTATTGACACCAGAGGAACATTTTGTATGTCACTTGTTATTATTGAAAATGTATCCAGATAATAAAAAGTTAGCGTATGCAATAAGGGTGATGTGTGGTGAAAGCGCACCCACTAATAAACGTAATAATAAACTCTACGGGTGGCTGAAGCGTAGGATATATAGGAACAAAACAGTAAAAACATGCTCCACATGTGGTAATAACTTCTCTATATCATTCTGTTCATTAAAAAAGCAATTTTGTAGTAAGAAGTGCCATGATATTAATCAACGAAAATCGCGTATTAAGAAGATATGTAAAACATGTAACATGATTTTTTATGCACCACTTAGTAAGAATCTGAAGCAATTCTGCAGCATAGATTGCTCTGCAAAAGATAGAGAAATAAAAATAATAAAAACATGTTTAGTGTGTAACCGTCAATTTAAAGTGCTACCTTCTATGAGTTTTATTAAATGCTGCAGTAGAGCGTGTGCAGATACAAACAAAATTAAAAAAATTATAAAAACATGTCCTCTCTGTAATACACAATTTCAAGTTGTTCCTAGTAAGAAAAAGATATTCTGTAGTAGAAGTTGCTCAAAACGCAAACATATACAATAATCCTATTTGTTTTCTGCCTTGCGCTGTGACTTTTTCCACCACTTACACCAGCCATTTTTTGCAATTACACCACTAACAGCTGTACAGTGGCCACCTTTAATCCACATCGTACACCCATCACACCTTTGACCCTTAACTGTATGTCCAACATAACCTGCTTCAGCTTTAGAATGCTTTGCTTTTGTTTTTTCGAATAAGAATTTAAAGATCATTTTGATGCAACTATTAATGTAAATCTATAGAGAAAATAACCCTTAAAGTGTCTATTAACAAAATCCTTTTTAGCGCTAACTACGAGCTTATTCTCTACTATAGCAAAACGTTTTGCCTTTTCGTCTAAGTGTTCTTGAGCTTGTTCTGATGTTGCAAAATACCCACACCATTTAATACTATTTCGATCAATTGCCGGTGCTGTATTATGAGGAGGATGGGTGTCAAGCAGTGTCATGGCATTAATTATTTAGTCTGTTTTTATAAAAATGGTGGGCCATCTAGGTAACGCTCCTAGCCAGTTCAATGAACATCGGATTTACAGTCCGAGCTATGTCTTTAATAGTATAATGACCCGATTAAATTTTATGTCCAGAAATATTGTCTACGTTTTACAAATTCAACTAGTACCTCTGTATCTTTATCAGTAATAAGCTGCTCAAGACGGTTTACCTCACCGTAAAGCTCTTCGTAAGATTGACCACGATCAGCCATTGTATAGCTCTTAACGGTACCATCTTCATTATATTCATTCGGTTTAAACCATTCATCTATTGGCGGCATTGGAGGGTAAGCGTCATCCATTTCTTTTTCTAGTTTTGGACGTTCAACTGTTATGTACTGATATGTACTCTCAAGCCATCGAGCAAACTCTACATGATGTTCTCCAGATTGTTCCCAGTCAACAACTCCATCAATATATTCCTCTTCATAAAACTTCTTAACAAATTCAAAGTTTACATTTTCAATAAGAGAAGAAACATCAGCCCAAGTTCTAGGAATAACTTTTCTTAGGCGTTTATTCTGAGGTTTAAAGATCGGACGAATCCGATCATACCAATGATGTCGCCAGCTATAAGGTAATACATCCCAGATATCAAACGCTCCTAAAAATTTATACCTCCAACGAACCTTACCAATAATAGATAAAGGTTTTAAGGCATGGTTACGTGCTTTAAACGAGTCCGGCGTCATGCTATTATTATATAGCTAATGACGCCGGAGTCAAGCAATACAAGTAATAAAACTTAGGACATTGCTTCCTGTCCAATGATATTTGCACCAGCCGTCAATCCTTGACCAAAGGTATTAATGGCGAGTGTGAGAATATCAGGGATATTACCGCGAATAGTGTTGTAGAGCGGGAAGAAGTTTGACAAGTCCTTATCCTGAACGTTGAAACCAGGTGATACGTAGAAGGAATAAACAATCTCACCGCCAGTAAAGCTTGTAGCTGACTGGTCAACTTCAGCAAATGAGTTATATGAACTTAATGATGCCATTGATCTCCATTGTGGATTGGTTAGCACAATAGGATTGTAAGGTGTTGAAGCGTAAAACTGAAGTAGAGCTTGTTGATTGGTTGAAAGAAGAAGGTCAAGAGGAAGAATCTGACCACGATTAATGAGGCCGATCTGATAAGGTACACCGGAGAATGCTGTAATATATGTTACACCGGTTGATGTTACCGCTCCAAAGCTCTGTTGTGTACTAACGGTAATACCAGAGAGAGGGAGCGGAATTAAACCAGTGCTTGAACCGACACCGTAAGCTGATAGCCCCATTACAACGTCAACAGCAGTAATTGAACTTGATGTATTAGAGTAGATGCGACCTGTAACACCACTTGGATAACCGACACCTGTTATTGTTGGGAAATAAATTGATAAACCAGATAACGGGGTTGATGTTGGCCAGGTATTAGGGGCAAAATTGAGCACAACGGGTGAACCTGTACCATTGAGCGTACTCACACCAGTAATAGCGCTTGAACCGGTATTGTATGTCAAATTATACGATCCAGGAATTGGTACACCATTAGAAGCATAATTTTGGTATGTATCGACAACACGAGTACCCATGATACGGTTTCTAATAGAAAGAACCGGTTTAGCGTAATTTGAATTTATTACAGATGGAGCTGATGTACTATAACTATAGGTAAAGCCACGCTGAGGGTCTCTACCGCCTTCGATAATTACCGATACACCGTAGTGATTGAATACCTGTAAAGCATTAGAAGAGTAATTACGTTGTTCATAGCGAACGGGGAGGTTACCAGTTCTTGCCCACGGTACAGCTATAGTATTACCTGTTCCATATTCATGGAGAACAAACGCTTCACCGTTAATAAGAATGCCCCAACGTAAGCAACCAGCTCCATACCAGGCATATTCTAACCATAACATCTGCACCTGACTCCAATTAAGACTATTCTTAACACCAAAAGGATCTGACCATTGTGAGAAATCAATTCTTGTATCGGTAGGTAATCCATTGACATCGCTTCTTACGACAACATACATACCGCTTAAATTACCAGTAGCGGTATTTGGTGCACCTTGCTCGAAGAAAATACCATTGGAATCATCAAAGAAACCAACACGTTGAACTTGACCAGCATTCGGGCCACCAAAATTAACATTGGTAGCCATGTACATGGTCTTACCAGGCTGGTAGCGATGATAAGGACGGGACTGACGAACAGTTACATCGCCAGGGTTAGAGATAGTCATCTGCACGCCACCTAATTGTGGAATTTGTTTAATTGTACCGCTTCCAGAAGTTACATTCTCCCAGCGAAGAGGCTGAGCACCATATTCAAAGTCAGCTTCATAGACGTTCTGATGAACGGAAACCTTTAAACGATTAACAACATCCTTTGTCTGCTTGCTAAGGGACATATTTACAGACCCATCAGCTTTAACATTTGTTAAATATGTCGCTTGAGCGTAGAGAGGTACCCCTTGATCATTCTGAATATTAACAAATGAATTCGACCACCCTTGAATTGGTGTCGAAGGAGGTGCTTGAAAGTTAGGAGAAGCTGATAATACGGTCGACATAAATTTTAATTATTTATACGAACCGGTGTATTTTTGCAATAACGACTAGTACTTTTTAGTTAACTTACCCTTGACTTTTATAAATCCATCAACCTTACTTGTTGTTTTTGGGTAGTTCTCTTTATACTTTTTGAAATCTGTTGGACGTTGTTTTGGACCTTTACCTGCCATATTAGTGTTTGGTTATAATTGCTTCTACTTTATTTACCCTCCAACGGCACTTATTTCCACGGAGATTATTTTTAATTAGTCGACCTTCGGTGGTGAGCTCTCGAAGAAGCCAACCTGCGCGAGAGGCATCAACTTTAAGTTTATCGCAAATATCAGCGATAGAGAACTTACCCTCCATGCAAAGAATCTGCTTACGAGCTTCTTCTTTTTTATCAGCTTTCGTATTCCTACCTGAACCTTCAGTAGCCTTTACAGGTGTAAAATCATAGCCACGGCTTGTAAACGCACAAGTATAATCAATACCAGGACCGAAGCGATTCTTAACAAAATGAATTCTACGATGACTAGGCTCATCTTCAGCGATTTCAACAAAGACATTAACATCAACAGCGTACGTCAAAAGGTTTGTACCCTTAATAACGCCACCTTTCGTAAGATGACAGATAATAAGAACAACACACTCTGTCTCTTTGGCACGGTTAATAAGAGTCTCAATAAACTCCTTCTCTTCCATATTACCCTTATCTACAGCATGAAACGAATCAATGACAATGACATCAACATCGTTCATAAAACCGATAATCTTCTTAGCACTGGATTCGTTGCAAATTCCAACATCCTCAATACCGAGACGCTTACACGCAAAAGCAACTTGATGAATAGACTCCTCTGCCGATACGAATCCAACCCTATGACCGTTCTTAGTCATTCCATTGAGTATCTGAAGAACCATTGTCGATTTACCGACACCAGCTTTCGAAGAAATCGTAGTAATCGACCCAGGAAGAATTCCTCCTCCGAACATATCGTCAACCTCTGGAATTCCAGATTTAACACGGCGATTGTAAATATCAGGGATCTGAACATCTTTAACTGCTGTAAACGAGGTACTCTGTAGGTTAATTTTCATACTATTAGTATATTGGAATTTAAAAGGAACTACAATAATATTATTTGAGTTTTTTGAATTTTACTTCAGCTTCAGCAAGAGTACGGTGCGTCCATCCAGCAGTACCCCATTGTGAAGTAGAAGGGTAGGCTTCGCCCGGTGGAATCTTTTGTCCTCCGAGTTCGTAGCCATTGTGACGATTAATTTTAACAACCTCGAACGTCTTCCCTGTTTGACCCTTTTTCGTCTGTTCGTAGATTGCTTTATCACCTACACGCTTAATTTGCTTGTAGGTAAATCCTTTCTTATCGAATTGTTTAGGTAGTATCTTCATGATTCTTTTATAATAGAGACTTTATAGGGAACTACAAGCTTATTTCCCATTTATTTCTAAGGCACGTTTAAGAAAATCGCTTCCAAGGGCTATTGTAACACCTGTTGCACCGAGCTCTTTCCGAACATCAGCAACACTCTTTCCTTGCTTGAGAAGAGTGAGAGCATCTCGACAAATATAATGCTTAAGAAACTCTTCCTTCGATCCAACCTTCTTAGCCTTTTCTTCCAAATATTCACTATTTGTAGGGCGTTCCTTACCTGTGACAATACAAGTAAGAACATTCGGGTCCTTGGCAATCGCTTTCTTAAAGCGTTTATTAATCTCTTCTGCGTTTAACATTCTTTTATAGTAAAAAATAGTTTAGGAATATGCAATATAAAAAGTTGCAAAAAAAGGACCGGCTCCTAAATCATAGCAGCCGGTCCCTCTCATTGTTAGTTAAGATTAAGCAACGGTAATTGCGTTAGTCTTGATAGCACGGGTAATGTCGCGAGCGTCAACGCGCTGGATAGAGCGCTTGAACTGATTGGTGCGGTTAAGCACCTTCGCACGCTTAACGGTAAAGCTACCGTCGCGGTTACGTTCCATTGTTACAAAGAATGTCTTCGGACGAAGATTCTTATTTGTGTAGTCGATCATTTTTTATTTCACCTCCTTTTTGTTTTCTCAATATTGGATACTAATTTTTAGTAATCCACTATTAAATTTTAAAATTTTCTGGAAGAGCGATCTCCTCAGGTTGCGGGAGAAGAAAACTATCCGTCTTTGCTTTTCTACTAGTGCTCTTACGCTTGTAGCCAATAAGATAGTGCTTTCCGTTTTGTTCACTCTTAATAACAGGTACCAATCTTCCCTGTTTAACGAGTTTTTCAATATTACTTGGTGTCATCTTTCCCATATGATTCCTTAATGGTATATTGTTTGAAAATATAAATCAAGCAGTTTTTGGATATACATCCGAATTTTCTGCAATCTTTACACCTTCGTAAGGAGCAACAACACGACGATAGAATTCAATCTTACAACACTCTAAAGCTCCTACAATTTCATTGAGCGTATTATAGCAAAGCTTATGATCATCAATGTATTGTTGACAAACTTTGGTGATAAAATAATTCAGTTCACCAGGGTTTTCAAGATTTGGAAGAGCAGTAAGTGCTTTATTAAACCTTGTTCGATCTTGTTTCTTAATGTAAGGCATAAAAACGATACTAGTTTAAACTTTTTTTAAAATCAAGCTTGAAATTCCTTTTTAGCATACATAATATACATCCAATGAAACATGCCAAGGTAAAGAAACTTCCAAAGCAAACTAAAAAACTATCTTCAAAAAGAATTGAGGTGGTTGATGAAAGTATTGTAAAGAGTAAGATTATGACCTGTATTGTTACAGGTCTTGAACGACGTGTCTCAAAGGCAGGTATTGCCAAGGGTAATAAAAAGTTTGGAGGACCTGTTCCTTTCGCTGATCACTATATTAGTAATGAGGCGAAAAGACTTCTTAGACAAAGAATTTCACCAGAAGAAGTACAAAAACAACTTCGCCCAGCTAATAAAAAACCGTTCTCTATTGATCATCAAGTCTTAGCTCGCTTAAAACTTCTCAAGAAGCCTAAAAATTCAAAAAGAGTTACTGAGGAGGAAGCAAGAGAGATTGCTGTAAAATGGGTACCGAAAGAGGCACGTTTTTACTCGAATATAAAGGAATATGTTATGGATAACACAAAAAACGGCTCCTGCATTGCTCCTCAACTTTATTTGGATTCTGATAGGGTATGCGATCACTGTAAGTACACTGAGCATTGTCTGTCAACAGTTAAGACTTTTTCTAAGAGATATAAAGCAGCTTAGTATCCGTCGTATGTTTTAGAGTATTTTACTCTACGTAATAAATCATCTTCTTTCTTTATTAGAGGAACAGGTACTCTCTTTTCATATCGAATAGTATAAGTGATAATAATATCACCGATTTCCATGAGGAATGCTAAGAGAAAACAAACAAGAGCAGTTATATCCGCTTGTGTTAGTGCTGTAAAGGATACTTTAATAATATTATCTGTACCTAGAATTTTAACTGGTTCAAATTTTGTATTAAGATTTGATGCAATTGAAGAAATAAGACTATTTGCATCAATTACGGAGAGCTCAAGATCTTTAAAGCTTGTTACCTGGTTAATTGATTTCTTACATGCAACAATCTTACTACCGAGTAATTTATTTGAGTTCTCTAGAGCTTGAAGCTGTTCTTGAATCTGTTGATCTATAGCATCGTTTTGTTTTTTGATTTCCGTCTTTGTACCTTGAAGCTCTATATCAATTTGTGCTTGAAGTTTTCTAGCTGTAGCTTGTAGCTCTTTAGCTCTCGGTCCATCGCCTGCCTTGCCCTTGACTCCTTGCTTTTCGTCAAGGACCTCTTGGTTTGCATCTTCCACCTGTTGCTTAAGCGCTGTGGATTTAGATAACAGGTTCTTTTCTATCTCTATTTTTTTGTCTCTCCCATTATTATTAATATCGAGTTCCTGCTGTTGAATAGCTTTCTTACTCTCAGCTTCAAAATAGGATAAAGTTTCTGTTATTTTTTCTTTACTAGTTTTTAAGCTATCCTGAACTCCGGTTTCAGAGTAAAGACCGGCAAAATCAAAAATCGTCGGTAAAAGACTAAGAAAGAGACAGAGTATAGCTGCTTTGAAGGGAAATTCCTTTCTACCGAAGAGAATAATTTTTACACAATAGGGTAATCCCACAACAGCAATACTAGCTAATGCAATTAAGAACCAATTCCACGAAATGAGAATTACATTTAATGCATGAAAAGCAAAACAATACGCTACAAAAATTATAAACCAGTATACTATATCAATAGCGGTAGAGGCTATTTGATTATTTGTTGTGAACCCAAAGATCGTATGATACTGAGATAAAACAGTATTCTCTGTAACAGCTTCACGTTGAAATAGTTTTTTCAAAAATTCCACATCATTATTTAATCGAAGTTAAAAAATAACGTACGTCTTCTCTAAGAATCTCGATCTGTTCATGAAACATATGATCAAGAATTAAAAGGATAATTCTCATATTTGTGCCGCGAGGACACGTATATATTTATTCCTTACCTATTAAGTATTCTAGCCCTCACTATTTTAGAGATTTACCCATAAATAATTCTAACCATGTCCGACAACGCCCGGTTCCATAATAAGCTTCATAGAAAGAATCACCACTCGAATCCAACAGGTGGTTATCCTGATTCAGCTACAGATCCTATTGCTTCATACGCTGAACCGTTTCAGGGGGATTTTGTTATTCAGGGTAATCTTAGTGCTTCAGGCTCAATTTTTACAAATTATTATACGCTTTCTAATATTAGTATACCGCAACCGGTGTTGTCAGCGAATGCAAGCTTTGTACCGACGAATTCTCTTATTGTTCAGTTAAGTGGAGCAAACTATGCTATTCCGGTTACCCTTCTCAAATATGACGTTTTTGGTAACTATACAGGTGATGTGCCCTATACGAACGGTTCGGTACCTGTTTACGATTTTACCAATCAGATTACTGTTCTTAGTGGTTTAAGTGCGCTCGGCCCAATCTACGGACCTAGTAGTACAAACTGGAATACAGCTTTTTCAATAGCTACAGCTATTAGTACCCAGTATCTTAAGCTTTCAAGTCAAACGTTCTTATTAAATGGTACTCAAATTACGCCTAACTTTGGAACAAATACTGCTTCAGGTAACTACACCTCAATCTTAGGTGGTAATAATAATCGAGTCTCTGGTAATTACTCAAGTGTCGGCGGTGGTTTAGGTAATACAGCCTCTGGAGCTTATTCAAATATCGGGGGCGGAACTGCTAACGTTGCTTCAGGTAATTACACCTTTGTAGGTACTGGATGCACTAACATCGCCACAGGAAGCTATTCTAATGTTGCAGGTGGTTGTACGAATACAGCACCTGGTGATTACACACATATTGGTGGCGGTTTTGGTAATCAAGCTCTTTCAGCCTTTAATACTGTTCTCGGTGGTTATCAAAATATTGCCTCTGGACTTTATTCTAATATCGCTGGTGGCCAATTAAACCAAGCAACCGGTCAGACTTCAAACGTAGCAGGAGGCTGTGGTAACATCGCTTCAGGAAACTGCTCTACTGTTGTCGGTGGTCAATCGAATTATGCCTCCAACTATACGGCTGTTGTTGTAGGTGGGTTGGGTAATATTGCTTCTGGTTCAGGTTCTATTATCGGTGGGGGATTGACAAATACAGCATCTGGAACTTATTCAAGTGTTGGTGGTGGTAGAAACTCTACAGCAGTAGGTAATTACACTCATATTGCTGGTGGTTATAATAATAACGCTTCTGGTGCTTATTCATTCGTTGCTGCAGGTTCTGCTAATAGCGATTTAGGTTACACAAATACTTTTATTCTTGGATCAAATCTTAGCGCATCAAAAGCAAATTTTGCTTATGTAAATAACCTCAGCTCTCAAGGAGTTGTTTATGGTGCACATTATGGTGATGGTTCCAATCTCACTAATACAATAGGTAATAACGTATATACAACTGTTAATGGAAATAGTGCTAATTGGAATAGCACATATACAACTGTTCAATCAAATAGTGCTAGTTGGAGCGGTACGGTTGCTGTAGCAAATTACGTTGTATCGACGAGCGCTACAAATAATCCTACCTATAATCAAACAACTTATGCGTTAGCATCAGCACAGGCTCTCATAGCAGTTCCAAGTGTTTCTGGTATTGGTAATATTTTAAACCCTTATGGTATTACTACCTTAGGTAATTGGGCTGCAGATTTAGGTGGCTATGGTAATAACGCTACAGGTAATTACTCTATTGTCGCTGGTGGTGCTGGTAATCAATCTATTGGTAATTATTCGGGTGTTTTAGCTGGTGCTAATAACAATGCAACAGGAATTAATACATTCATAGGCGGTGGTAACGGTAATACAGCTTCAGGTAATTATTCTATTATTGGTGGTGGTTATGGTAATGTAACTAGTGTATGCCAGGCTGTAATTCTTGGTGGTTGCTTGAATACAGTATCTGGTAGCGCATCAAATGTTGTTGGTGGCTGTAATAACGTTGTTTCAGGTAACTACTCAGGTATTCTCGGTGGTCAAAATAATAATGCTTCCGGTAATAATGCCTTTATACTTGGATCAAACATCACATCAACTGTTTCCAATTATACTATTGTTAATAATCTCTCTTCTTTAGGTAATGTAAATTCACTAAGTGCGTGTACCGGTTATATTAATATTAATCCATTAGGTTTAACACCTACATTTGGTAATTCGGTAGGTCAATTTACAACTTGCTCTAATACATATCTACAATTTGCTGGTCAAAATTTATGTAATGGTAATAGCGCATCAACCGATTTTGTAGCTACAGCTGATAACGGATCGAATACATCAAACTTCGTTAATTTTGGTATTAATAGTAGTGGTTATACGAATTCAGCTTACAGTATAACTACAGCTCTCGATAGTTACCTTTACAACAGCGGTGGTAATCTCGCTGTTGGTACAGCTAGCTCAAATGGTAATCTTATCTTACACACTGGTGGTACCCTTAGTACTAATGAACGTGTTAGAATTACAAATACCGGTCTTGTTGGTATTAATACAACCTCTCCAAACAAAACATTAACTGTTATTGGAGATATTTCAGCAACTGGAATTATCTATAATGACTCTATTGGATATACAGCAAATCCTACACTATCGTCTATTGTTCCAGTTTATGGTAGTAATAATATCACAGGTTATAATTCAAATATTGAAGGCGGTACAGGTAATTCAATCACCGGTCAATACTCAGTAATAGGTGGTGGTTGTGGTAATACCAATTCAGATACAGGTTCTGTTGTCGCTGGTGGCTTGGGTAATACCGCTTCCGGTCCATACATTGTAATTGGTGGCGGTAACTGCAACAGCGCAACAGGCCGATATAACGTTGTCGAAGGTGGTCAATGTAATACTATTACTACCGGATCGTATTCAAATATCAACGGTGGGTTTTACAATACAATTAGCAATAATTACGTTGCAATTAATGGCGGATTTAAGAACAGTGTTCAAGGATGCGCGACTTCAATAGCTGGCGGCATAGGTAATACAGCGCTTGGTTCTTATTCTTTCGTTGCCGGTGGTTCTGGAAATTGTATTAATAACAACGTAACTAATGCATTCGTTCTCGGATCAAATATCACTACATCACAATCAAATTTTACATATGTAAACAATTTGACTGCAGCAGGTGTAATCTACGGTATATCATTCTATGGTGATGGGTCTAATCTAGTTAATGTAGGTGCTTATAATCTTTGCAGTACATATGCATCTATTAACCCTGTATGTGGTAATAATATTGCTTCAGGAAATTATTCTAGTGTGGCTGGTGGTTGTACCAATACAGCTTCTGGTAATTATTCAAGCATAGTAGGAGGATGTGGTAATATTGCTTCAGGAAACTACTCATTTATTGCCGGTGGTAGTGGTAACAACGTATTAAACGCATCTAATACCTTTATCCTAGGTAGCAACATAACAGCACCAAGCGCTAACTTTACATATGTTAATAATCTCTCCACAAATGGTGTAATATGTGGCTCTACAATCTACGGTAATGCTATTTGCGGTACTACATTCTATGGCGATGGTTCGAATCTTAGAAATATTGGTGGTAAGACAGTATATGTAGTAGGGCCCGGTACATACTCCGTCCAGCCAGTTCAGGGTGGTAATTGCGCCAGTGGTCAATTCTCTGTAATTAATAATGGTAGATCAAATACAGCTTCCGGAAATTACTCTATCGTCGATGGTGGTCTTTGCAATACAGCTTCAGGAACATATTCCTTTATTGCTGGGGGTTGCCGTAATAATACAAATAACTTTAGGAATACCTTTATATTAGGTTCTAATTTATGCGCCGGTCAAGTTAATTTTACATATGTTAATAATCTCTCATCACCAGGTGCCATATTCAGTTCAACATATTTCGGTGATGGTACAAATCTAACAGGCATTACTACAACAACAGTTCTCGATAGTTGCATCAATACTGTTAACACAGAAATTAACGCTGTAAGTGCTTCAGTTGTTGCTCTATCCAACAGTTTGACTGCATACCCAACAACGTCAAACTTCCCGTATACAACCGGTGGTGATGGTACTGCAATTATACCTGCTTCCGGTTATAATACAGCGTCCGGAATTTATTCGAACATAGGTGGCGGTTATTGCAATTCTATTATTAATTCCGGTAACTACTCGCATATTGGTGGTGGTTATTGCAATACAGCATCTGGTAATTATACGACCGTTCTCGGTGGTAAGTGTAATACTTCTTCTGGTAGCTGCACTGTAGTCGCTGGTGGTTTACAAAACGTAGCGTGCTGTAATTACTCCGGTGTATTTACAGGTACAAGTAACTGCGCTGTATGTGATCTTGACGTTGTACTCGGTGGTAACTTTAATACAGCGTGTGGACTTAATAGCTTTATTATCGCTGGTTACAATAATACCGCATCAGGTAATTATTCCGGTATTCTCGGTGGTCAAAATAGCATAGTAAGCTATCCAAACTCATTCATTATCGGTACGGGATTAAGTGCCTCACAGGCTAATTACACTTTCGTTAACAATTTAAGTGCACAGGGCATCATAAGTGATGGTACAAGCAATAGCACACAGTGGGGTAATAGATCTTATACTTTTGTAAATGCTACCTCTTCTATTCAACCTTTAATTGGTAGTAATGCTGCTTCTGGTCAATTCTCTAGTATTGCCGGTGGGTATAGAAATACTACAGTCGGTTTATATTCTAATATTAACGGTGGTACTAATAACCAAGCTCTCAGCTCCTGGGCTACTGTTGGTGGTGGTAATCTTAACCAAGCTCTTAGTGGTTACAGTGTTGTAGCTGGTGGTTGGTCAAATTGCGCTACCGACTGGGCATCAACTGTTAATGGTGGTTATGGAAATAGAGCTACTGCATCTGGTACAACAGTCGGTGGTGGATTGAATAATACATCATCCGGTGTTTATTCACATATTGGTGGTGGCAGAAATAATAGTGTAGCTGGTAATTACGGTGTTATAGTTGGTGGATACAATAATACTGCTTCAGGAAATTACTCCTTTATTGCAGCTGGCTCAGCAAACTACACTAATTACCCTAATACCTTTATTCTTGGTACTGGATTGAGCGCTGTTTCTGCAAATTACACTTATGTTAATAACATTAGCGCACAAGGTCGCATATCAACTAACACGTTACAGGTCGCTAGCATCTCTGCAACAAATACAGCAGTAGGCTCTTTAACTGGTAAAATGCCAATTTATAATGCAAGTGGTACTTTACTTGGTTATATTCCAATTTATACAAGTTAATAAATAATTAACGTTGTATGTACACCTTACCTACTGATGCCATAGCTAGTAGTATTATTTTTACTCAATTCTTGGATACATCAAAAGACATTGTTATATCTTTTGATTACGCTTGTTATGGGCCAGCGCAAACAGGTAGTGAAGGATTTTGTGTATTCTTTACCAATACGTTCGCTCAAAATATTGCAGGTGGTGGACCAGGTCCAGGGTTAGGCTATGCTACAACAAATGGTGTATATGCAGCTGAAGGTAATTCTAGATATAATAACGATGGTGGCCCGGTTATTTCTGGCATTAGCCAGGGCATATTAGGAATAGGGTTTGATATTACAGGTAATTTTGGAAGTAATTTATATCTTAGCGGTGGCTCAGCAAAGTTTACTCCAAATTCAATTACATTAAGAGCAGATCAAGTTAGTAATTTTAATTTTATTACACAAACCCCTGATTTGAGATTTATTCCCGGAATACCGTCAATGAGTATCTATCAACAGGTATCAGGAACAGCTCCTACATACAAGAGAGTGAGAATAAGAATGACAGATTACGGTAGCCGTATTATTGTTGATATGAAAAATGTTGGAGATTTAAATTTTGTTAATTATCTCAACTATTCTATTTCACTCTATAACAATACAATTACATATAACCCGTTTTTAAGTTCTAATCAACTATTCTTCCCATCATCGTTATGGTGTGGGTTAGCTTTTACAACTGGACTTACAACGAATACAACATTTAAAATAAAGAATTTTAATATAAATGGTAATATTACATCAAATATCGGTAATTCTTCTTATACTTACTATTACGCTGTCGATACAACAACATTAAGCGCTACTTTCAAATATCTGAATACACCTGCATTATTCTCTTACGGTGATACACTTTCCGCCGTGGATACATACGATGGTGTGAATCCGTATCCAAATACTACAACGAACCCTGCTATTACCGCAAATCCGCTCATTATTGTCAATCCACCAGCAAACGCAGCTCCAGGTAGCGGGGGTGCACCATATCAATCAGGTGATAGTAATCAATATCTTATTGTAACCCCGCGGTAAGGTTATAAAGCCATCAAGATTTTTGTTATTTAGAATAAATAACATTGTCATATATGAGTATTGCAGCAACCCTTTCATTAAATCTACCAGCTATTACCGCACTATGTATTGGTACAAGGGGTAGTCAAATTTGGTCAGGCTACGGGCCAGCGGCAACAGGAGCTTCATCGTTTCAGGTGTTGTCAGGTGATTATTATGTAGATAGAAATACAGGTAATTACTACGGACCGTATACAACAACCTGGGCAACATCAGCTCTCTTCACGTTAAGCTTTCCTCAAACTGCAATTCCGTTTACCATCTATAATTCCAATAGCTCGTTAGTTGTTCCTGTTTATAATGTCAATAATACAATATTATCTGGTAGTAATTACTCAATAATTTTCAGCGGTCAGACTAATACATTATCAGGTTCAAATTTAATTATTTTTGGTGGTTTGAACAATGCACTCACTGGTAGTAACTCCTTTGTTTTAGGTTCAAATATTATTGCTGGTTCTGCAATTGATTTTACATTTGTTAATAACCTTTCAAGTACAAATAATATCTTTGCATCAAATAATATCACTGCTTTAAACAGCGTTTTTGTAAATGGTGGTAATAGTAATCAATGGAATAATTCCTACACAACTGTTAAAAATACGTCAGCTAATTGGAGTAACGTATTTACATCAGTTAACAATACATCAGCTAACTGGAATAACTCATATAGTACATTAACAGCAAATTCAGGTACTTGGGTAACATATACTGCTCTTACCAACGTTAGTGGTAATTGGCAAAATACCTATACTAATGTCAATTCAAATAGTGCCAACTGGAATAGCTCATATAGCACTTTAACAGCGAATTCTGGTACATGGGTAACATATACCGCTCTCACTAATGTTAGTGGTAATTGGCAAAATACCTATACTAATGTCAATTCAAATAGTGCTAACTGGAATAGTACATATACTACAGTAACCGGTAACTCAGCTACGTGGTATAATACCTATACCACAGTTCAAACTTATAGTGCAGGTTGGTCAAGTGTTACGTCAGCTTCAGCAGCTACATATACCTTAAACACAAATAATAGCCTATTACCTATTAAGGGCAGTAATACAGCTTTTGGAACTTATTCAAATATCGGTGGTGGTACAAATAACGCAAATTGTGCTAACTGCTCAGTAATCGGTGGCGGTGCTTATAATGCTACATATACAGGTAATGCCTATGCAAGTATTGGTGGTGGTTTAGGTCTTTCTGCTTACGGTAATTTCTCACATATTGGTGGTGGGCAGAACAACTGTATATCAACCGGGGGTGGTAGTTCAAGTATTCTCGGTGGTAATTCAAATTGCGTATCCGGTCTCGGTAGTACTGTAGTAGGCGGTATGAGTAACTCAGCATCTGGCGTTTATTCATATGTTGCTGGTGGAAGTGGAAATACTGTTACTGCAAATAATGCGTTCATCTTAGGTAATAATATTACCGCTACTAATCCAAACACAACATACATTAATAATCTTAGTGCTACAGCTAACGCATATATAGGTGGTAAAATCGGTGTAGGTACAACGACTGCAACATCGACATTAGCTATAGCTGGACTGGGTCAGAGTTATAATAATGCACCAGGTCTACCACTTTCTTCGATTAATACAAGCGGTTCCTTAGGCAATGCTATAACAGTTGGTGATACTGGGACTGCTGTTGGTAACGGTGGTACAATTCTATTTCAAGCAAATGCAGCACCCGCCGGTGCAGGACCTGCACCTTGGAACTTTGCAGCAATACACGGTAATGTAACAAATGGTGGGGGTAATTCACAAGGAGATATTGGCTTCTATACAAGAACAAGTTCTACTGATGCCGTACTGTCAGGTATACCACTTTATATACTGGGTGGTGCTAATTTTGTCGGTATTGGTACCCAAACTCCAAACGTAGCTTTAACTGTTGTCGGTGCAATAAGTGCGACAGGTTCAATAACTACAAAAAGTAGTGCTACAGTTGGTAATGGACTTACAGTATCTAGTGGTACAGCTTCTTTACAAGGCGGTGCGACAGTTAGTAGTGGTCTTACCGTGTCTACAGGCGGCTTAACAGTATCAAATGGTACAGCTTCATTACCTCAAACAACAACAAGTGGTATTACATCTAATGCTGCTAGTTACTTTAATGGTAACGTTGGTATCTTTAAAAGTAATCCAGCGTATCCGCTCGACGTTGTTGGTTCTATTCAAATAGCAGGTGGAAATGCTGTAACCGGGTCAACCGGGACATTCTACGCAAATGACCAATCAACAACAGGCTACGCTGCTATTTCACGTAATGCCGGTATTACCAATTTCTACGATAGTGTCTACGGTACTGGTAGCCCTATTATATCCTATACAACTACCGGCAGTGTTGGTATAAAAGGTTCTCCCGGTACAGGTGTAACTTTTGATGTAACCGGAAATACAAGAAGTAGTACTGGATATCTAATAGGAACAAATGGTGGGACCTCAGGTCATTATCTTTATGACGCAGGCGCTGGTAGCATTGGATTACGCGCTTACGGTCCAGGTGGAACCACGTATTTTAGTTTTAATAGTAGCGGTACTTTCTCTGCTTCAAATGGGGGTGGTTATTTTAATGGCAATGTTGGTATTGGTACACCATCTCCTTCCTCTCCGTTACATGTTTTCAATACACTTGGCGCCGGTGGTAATGTCGCTCCTTCTCTTACTTACGGTTCAGCTGCTACAACTATTATAAACGCCGGTTATCAGGATATTGCCTTTGGTAGTGCTAATACAGCAAGTCCATACGCAGCATGGTTACAAACTCGTACAAATCTAAATAATGCCGGTGTATTTTCAATTAACCCGTTAGGTGGGAGTGTTGGTATTGGTACATTGACACCAAATTCAACTTTATCAGTCAATGGTACAATAAGTGCTAGCTCAGCATTAGGTATGTATAGTAATAATTTACTACTACAAGGTGATGGGAGTAATGCTTATATTAGACCTACTAATAATGGTGGTAGTTTATATCTTGGTCCATATAATAATAATTTATTAAATCTTAATACTAATGGTAATGTTGGTATTGGTGGTGTATCATCTCCAGGCTATCAATTAGATATTAATGCTGGTAATACTGGATCAACAGCAGGTAGTCAAACAAGTGGTATACGAATTTCTGTAACTGACGCGAACGTTGATCAACTATTAATAACAAATACAAGAGCAATTAACGGTAGTGATTGGGGCACAGCTGGGTGGAGAATACAGGAAAAAGTTGATGCTACTTGGATGAATTATATTCAATTAAATGCCGGAACTATTGGTTCGTCGACAAATGCGGGTATTAGTTTTGGTACAGGGACTAGTACCGTTTCACCAATATCGATACCTGAAGTAATGCGTATTACTACTAGTGGTAATGTTGGCATCGGTACAACAAATCCTGGTGCTACATTGACTGTTAATGGTGCAATAAGTGCATCATTTGGTACCACTATCGGAACACTTACCGCTCAAAATCTAATAACAAACGGTAATGAGGTTGTATTCTCCGATGGTGTTGGTACAAATGATACAGGGAATGGAGCTAATACAGTCTCTCTTAATTATACAAACGGTACTTATGTAGGTCTTAGTGGATCAGGTCAGCTCTACGCATTAGGTGTACCGCGTTACACTTATCTGAATGCTCAAGCCACACCTATCGGCCCGGGTCTTGCAGCATTCTTTACAGCAGCGCCGACAGACTCGCTTTTCGGTGCCGGTGTTTATGAGATTGAAGCATTCTTAGTGTTTTTAAAAACGACAGCTGGTACTTTATCTGCTGTATTTAATGGAACATCTAGTTTTGCAGCTACTACCGAACTACATATCAATACAACTATAACACCGACAGGTTCGCTTCTTACAACTACGGTAGGTGAATCGTATGTGTCACAAAACAGTAACGGTAGTAATAATGCGCCTCTAGGTGTATCGGCAACACTAGCGAATGGTTCTTTTTATGGTGTGAGAATTAAAGCGTTATTACAAAATCTAACTGGTGCTACGAACAATGTTGGTATATACCTACTCCAAAGTGCTGGTACTTTGACACCGCAGAATGGTAGCTATAGAAAAATAACAAGAGTAGCATAAGTTATATTATACTATGCCTGGTAAAATATTAAATTTCCTATCTGTAGCACCGACTCTAGATGGGATAACATATGATTTAACTCAAGGGGATCCGTTTCATTTTTATCAACCCTCTGGTTCACCTCCTACTTATATTCAACCGGGATTTACGTCCTTTGCTTTTGGAAGCGCTAATAAAGGGTTTATACCTTCTTATTTTGTACCTGGTGGTGATGACGGTATGCCGTATCCCTATCTTCGTTTAAATAATGATCCATCTGGTAATGGATCTTCACCGTACGGTGCTGGGAGTGATTTGGTTGGGTTCGATTTACCTGTGGTGCAACCTAGTTCTGATAGTTATACAATGAGTTTAGCTACAGATTTTAGATTTTATCAAAATGCTGGTGATGCGGACATGCTAGGATTGTATTTACTCGATACTTCCTATCACGGTAATTCCGGTCCAATGAATAATACAACTTATAATTGGTTTGATGCTACAGGTGGCAATTATTCGCATGGGTATAGTACAGCATCATGTGTACCGGCCTCTATAACAGTAGCTCTTCAAACTTATTATGCACCGGGTATATTTGTTTATTATAAGGATAAAAATAATAATGTTGTTACATTACTCGCTACTGCTGTTCCTTCATCTCTTTTTCCCTTTAGTATACTCGATGGTTCATCTCATAGATTTTTAGCTAATTTTGTAATAAGTGGAACTACATTAACAACATATATATCAGTCATTCGATATGTATATGGGACCCAAGCTAATACAAATAGTATAACAAATAATTACTGGAATAAGGTTACCCCTACTGTGTATACAGCTTATAATGTCGTAACAAATAGCGCTATAAGTGCTTTTTCTCCTCGTCTTATGGTTGGTGGATGGTCAGGAAGCGGATACTGGGATACAAAAGATATTAGTAACGTGTCATTTAGTGTTAATAAACAATTAAACACATCAAAGACTAGATTTTTAACAAATAAAAAAACTAGCACATACGGCACCTCGAGTACAAAAATTATTAGTAACAATTCTTCGAGAATACCATCAAATACTCTTATTACACTGCAAGCCATTGCTGCTGGAGGAGGGGGAGGTGGCGGAGCAGGTGTCGGTGGTGGTGGAGGAGCTGGCGGATTTATACGAAAGATTTACAGCGGTCTTAAACCAGGTCAAGTGATTCCAATAGCTGTCGGTGCAGGTGGAGCCAGTGGTACCGGAACTGGTTCTACCGGTGGTACGACACGTGTTTTTGATCTATCAGCTTTTGGTGGCGGCGGAGGCGGAAGTACACAGGGTCCAACAATTTCCGGTCTTGCGGGTTCATCAGGAGGCGGCGCTGGGCCTGGTCTCTATACGATTGGGCAGAATTTTTACGTATATCAAGGAGGAAGTGCTATACCGTATCTCAATTACGAATATCAAGTAGGTGGTAACGGTGGTCAAGGTGCCTTCGGTAATCCTCAATCCGGTGGCGGAGGCGGTGGTTGGTACGGACCAGGAGGCAGTGGTACTACTTCTAGGGGCGGGGCAGGTGGCAATGCATATCCGTTTTTACAGGATCTCTATAATGAGTTTAATTTCGACGGTCTCGGTGGTGGCGGCGGCGGTGGTGGATCGTACAATGGCAATCTTGCCGCTGACGGCGGAAGTAGTCAGGGCGGTGGTGGTGGCGGTGGTGGTGTTAATATAAGTATTCCTCTCTTTGGTAGTACCGCTGTTATTACACCGTATGGCGCCGGTAACGGTATTCAAAATACATCAGGAGGAGGCGGTGGTGGTGCTGGTTATACTGGATACACTACAGGTGGTAACGGTGGTTCGGGATTTGCTTGTATTATTGTACCTACGGTACAGTATTCTGGTGTATATACGGGGACACCAACTATATCACAAAGCAGTGATGGTGTATATACGATGTTATTGTTTAGATCTCTTGGATCCTATACAACATAGAGATAATTATATAATATATGAGTCATTTTGCCCAGGTTATAGACGGTGTCGTTCAGCAGGTGATAGTTGCCGAACAGGATCAAATTGATCTATTAATGTCTGATCCAGAAAATTGGATACAAACATCTTATAATACATTAGGTAATGTTCACCTATTATCAGCTGACGGTGGTATTGCATTGAGAGGTAATTTTGCCGGTATTGGTTATATCTATGATAAAGATTTAGATGTCTTTTACCCGCCATCTCCCGGTTCTAAGTATATTTTAGATACAGAGACATATACATGGAAAAAGAACGTAACTCCATTATATCCGCATCCTAATGATGGACATCAATATGAATGGAATGATGAAACAAATACCTGGACATTTATACAATAAAGGTATCTTGTAGTTAAAAAACTTTCCATTAAATAATTACTGTGAAGTCCTATACAGTAACTTTATCTTCATCTCAACCCTTTGCATCTCCTGTTGTTCTAGATCACTATCTATTTTTAGATCCTACATCGGGATCAAATTTCGTGTACCCAAATTCTGCTTGGGGTACAGATTATTTTTATACGTCTGGTGTACCAACGGTTACAGCAAATGGAGATATCTTTACACCTTGGGGATACCAAGTTCAAGACATTTATATAAACTATAGTGTAGGTCCGCTTAAGGGTCCGTATACAGTTAATTTTTCACCTACTACACTCGATATAAGTACTTACGCAATATCTGAAATTAATTATAATTTTGGTGACGGTAGCCCAGAGGTATCGATAACACGTAATCTAAACCCCACATATACGCAAGGTCAAGCACTCAGCGCTGTCCCGGATCCAAACTCTGTAATTGTTAGTAATAACTATTACCCGTTAAGCAATATTGGATTAACCCTTTACTACCCATCGGTTACGGCAATTTATAGTAATCTCTCTAGATACATCTTTAACATAACGTTATCTTCTGTTCCTACCTCTATATACGACTTTACAGATATTCATCTTATTAACAGTACCCAACAATTATCCTCTACGGAAACGCAAAATATCTTTGAGATTGAGAATCCAAATTATTTGACTGTAAGTAGGGTTCTTAGCACATCTATTCCCGTCTATACTCCTGCTGTTCCATTCTATCCTACTTCACTTAGTGGTTTAGCTCTATGGTTAGATGCATCTGACGCGCTAACAGTGTTTAGACAAAATATTAAAAACATAAGTTATGTAGTAGCATGGAATGATAAGAGCGGAAACGGTAATAACTTCATTGCATATAACAATCCAACTTACAAATACCCAAGACAGAGTCTAGGGTTAAGAAGTATAGAACTTGCAGGGGGTTCATATTTTAGTATACCTTCTCTTTCAAGCTCATCACTCGGTCAGGGGTATTCTTTATTTGTAATTGCAAGAATGAGAACACCAGGTGGTACTCTATTCTCAAACGATATTAATACTAATACTTCTAATATTAATGTATCTATTAGTGGTGTTGCTCCGTATGCGCTTGTAGTAAAACAAGGTAGTTCAACACCAAGTACAGTAATTAGTAATATTTCTTACAACCTCTCCGGTTATAGTCTATTTTCAACAACATTAAATAACGCAAATGCGTATATTACAGCAGATTCATTAATCATTCAACGTGCTAATCAAAACTATGTATATTTTCCGAATAATACATCAACTGCCTATATTGGTTCAGATAGTAATGGTAATTCACTAGCGGGTACGTACATTTCAGAAGTTATATTATATAACACCCCGCTTACCCCGACACAGGTACAAGCTGTAGAACAGTATCTTATCAATAAATGGAGCTTAACACTCCAAACAAACTAGTGTACGCTTAGAAGCGTTAATAAATAAAGACATGGAGGTTATTTCTCTTAATTCAGCTAATTTTATCGGCCTATCGTCGAATTATAGTCCTGATTCTTCTCTATCTTTTAATCAGCAAATTTATTACACTGAACAAGGTACAGCTTTTCCTGTCTCACAAGCTCTAATGCTGCCTAACGATAGCTCAACTAATAATTATTCTAATCTTTTCTTAACCTCACTACAGCCCCTATCCAGTGTTGTATCTATCAATAATTTACAGCCAATAACCGATGATGGGTTCACCACATACCTTGCTCTTTACAGCTTAAACGGCATTAATCCGTCTACATCCTTATTTATGAACGTACAGGAACCTGCAAATGCAGTGTCTGTCGCTAATATTTCACTCTCAAGTAACGTACTTAGTAATATTGATAACACATATATGTTCACTATTAAATTCTATAGTGATGTACTGTGTAAGGTTGAGCATGTTAATGCATATGTTACCCGGTATCTAACAATTGGTTCAGATGCATCGTTGTATTTTGCGTTCGATACAGGTACCGATTATCTTGGTGACCGTAGTCCACAATTATTCAATTATACCTACGACCGTATTAACAACTGCATTGTTTTTTCAAAGAGATTACAGGATATCTCATATACTATTGCTAATACTAGTTCCGGTCTTGCAGCGATACAAATAAGTACTGGTCCTTATCCTTATCTACCTAGCTCTATTTGGTCATGTGCCTTAAGACCGCAAGAGCCAAACGATACTCTTCTCTACGATCCCTGGGTAAGCTATAATAAGAATACTGCAACTAATACACAAGACATTAACCTTAGTAGAACGGTTTCAAATATTAATTCTAATCTACTAATTAATAGTCAATACCTTTCTTTAACTGGTACTGCTCTTGACGTAAACGCGTTATCCTTAAAAAATACAAACACACCTGAAAATTATCAATCAAGAAATAATCCGTTTCAAGCAAATAAGTCACAGTTTTTATCGGAAAATGAAGTAGAGTTTAGAGATTATAAAAGACTCTTTACTGGGTCCAATCAAGCTCTCGGTAACGATAATATTACAATGGGGTATGAAGCATATACAACGGATATAGTCTTACCTAAAGATGCTGTAACATATTTTCACGTTCCACAAATTATCTACCCATTTAAAGAAATTAATATTAATGACTCTGGCTTGATACAAGCTGGAGCTATAGCAGGTGATCACCCGGTAAAATCGGATAAAATCTTTAAAAAACTCGCTGATGCTAAATATACTTCACCATTTGGCAGTGCCACAGATAATGAATTAAATGGTTCGTTCCTATGTAGCTGGCTTTCTGGTAGTTCTGATATTACCGTAGCTCCTATTTGGGTTGATAGGTACTATAACCCGTCAAAAGTGACATTCATAACTGCCCTTACAACCCGTTCCTTACACGCAAATACATATAGCACTGTTTTCGATGGGTTTGTTCAAGCTGCTGGTACACCGCCAAGTACTGATGAAGTGTTTGACGTTCCCTCTGATCTTACTTTTGAACCGGGGTGTTATTATGCTTATCATCACTACGGTCCGAGTGACGTTCAAAAGTATATTGATATCTTTACCCCATATCTCATAGAGCAAGATTTTCCAAATTATTATTCAAGTCTTTCAAACTCAAGTCTGCAACAGCCGCTAACTAATGAATACGATTTTAGTGATGGTACAAAATACGCTATAACGAATTCATTGTCTAGTATCCAGGACACAAATCAATTTACAATGTGTTTTGATTTACATAATAGTGATTGGTCAAAACCGTTTGGTAGTCAAGTTATCGGTAATCTATTAAACGACGGATTCGGTATCTTTAATGAAAATATTAATACACCGACCATATTTGTACGATCAATATCCGGTACGTCGGCAGGTCTTACTATTTTAAATACGGATTTTACAACACTTAAATCTGTGATATACCCATCCACCTACCAACCGTTAGCTTATATTAGAGGTCGATTTGGTAGTAACTACTCAGCTATTTTTAGCGATAATAACGTAAGACAATATTCTTGCGATGATAAACTATTAAGACAGACATATTCACCATATCTCTCTACATATACTTCGTATACAAATACAGATAGTACAGCTTATATTATATGTTCAGGGGCATCACAGTTTACACTTCTTTCTCTGGATTTAGTTAGTAATATCATAACTAGAATTACAAATGCACAGAATTTCTATTATGCGCCAAATACAGCAGGTAATAATGCAACAACAATAAACTATTATAATAGTGGATTCTATTTTACAAACGGCACTATATCAAGACGAGTCAACGATACCCTCTATTATCTTACAGACAATAATACATCTATTATTAAATGGGGTAAACTCGGCACCTCAAATACAACAACGACAACGGCATTTAAAATAAGCGGGACAAATACGTTTGTTGATTTTAATATCGATTATGACGGTAATATTTGGATTATTAATAGTAATAATAGTTATTACAAATATACACAAAATAATGTCTATCTGTTATCTGGTACCCTTACCTCGAATACTCAATTAACAACAACAATTAACCTAACCGGTAACGGTGCAACAACTGTTGTCAATCTATCTACAACTGCGACTCCTAATAATATTGTCATAAACATTAATAATTCCACTCTAAGACAATCGTTTGATTATAGTCTTAGTGGTAATCGTATAGTATTTTCAAGTCCTCTTGTAAACGGAGCTATAGGTAATATAACATACAATACAACGCAAGATACTTTTAGTAACTATAAGGTAAGTTTTATATCGGAATTCAATAATGGCGCGTATTACACCAATACACTTTTTGCTCGTACCGGGTATAAAACACCTCCCCAGACGAGTACCACACCGAGTATATCCACTCAAGCATATCAATTTGTATATGTAGATACAAACGGTAATCCTCTATCAAGTACAATATATTATTCTGCTACCGGTGTACTTTCACTTACAAATACCAATTATTTGAGAGAATTTGTACAGGGCACGTATCCTGCTTCAAATTTAAATATCAAAGCTATAACAACGAATATTTATAATAGTGCAGATGTGTCCACAAGTGAGATTATATACAATCTATCAGCTTTAGATCCTGGTTATCATCATTTTGCTATTAGATTTGACGCATATCACGGGTATATGACCCTCTTCATTGATGCGCAAGTTGCTGGTAGCGTACAATTTACCCCGCGTAAATATAAATTCAGTAATTTAATCTATAGACCGTTCCTAATTGGATCTGCATGCTTTAATAATTCAACACCTCTATACAAATACCTTAAAAAGAATTCTTATTTAACAGAAAATATAAAAATTAGAAATTTCTACCTCTACGATACACCACTTAACGACTATGATATCATCATGCATGCACGTCAAAGCAGAGATATTCAAGATATACACTTTGATGTTTCGTGCGGTAGGAGGAATTATCTTGAAGAAATCGAACGCTACTTTAAAGCATCGCTACCTGGTACAAAATCAACACTTTATAATACCGTTATCCGTAATACAGGTATTACTGACCCTGGTCTTCAACAGTCACTTGAAAAAACTATTGCCCGGGTATTAGCCAACTCGGCACCAGCATTTACCAAATTAAATACGGTAAAGTGGATAAATTAAACTAATGAATATTAACGATATCATAACTCAACAAGGAATAATCTACGATCGTTATCTTGGATCTACACTTTCTTTACCTTATTCGAGTTTTGATACAATAAAAATTCAGCCTAACGAGACGGTTACAAATTATAATATCAATAATATTATTAGTAGGTTATATTCTAACTATCTCTATTTGTATAAATCATCACACGTTGCTTCAAACATTATTCCTTTAAATTTACTTACAACAGCCGGTGTATCGGGTAATAGTTTGTCCTGTATATGGTATCAAGGGTTAAGTTCAAATCAATTCACTCCGTTATCATCTATTGGTTATAATATTGATACAAGTAATGTGTTGTCTGTACAATATAATAACATTTTAAATCAATACGTTATCTTTACATCAACAGGAAAGTCATTATTAATCTTTAATTGTAATCAATCATCTATTAATACCCCTAATACTTTTTCTTTGGCTTTAAGTACAAATCAGATTTACTCAGGATCCAATATTAACTGGCAGCAAATACAGGATATTACCTTTGGTGATAATAATCAGATGTATGTATTAGATTTAAGTGCTAATATAGTAACGTTATTTGATGCATCAGGGTTTTTAACTGATAATAATGTATTACAAAACATACTCGTCTATCAAAATAGTGTAGGAGGGTTAGGCTCGTTTACTGATGATACGAAATTTAACGCACCAAATAGTATTATGTATTATAACTCCCAGCTCTATGTTTTAGATGCTGGGAATAGTTGTATTAAAAAGTTTGATAAAAATTTAAACTGGTTACTTACTTACAGACTCTTTAAGGATTTTCTTTCTGCCGGTCCTATTCAAATAAATTACGACTACAACGATAATATCTATGTCTTGAACAATAATTGGACAGCGTACAAGTATAATACTGACTTTACTTCAAAGCAAATCCTCGACTTTACTCCGCTTTCCGGACTAGGAGGTAAAGGCGAAACATTAACGCGTATTGTATTTTCAACATCTGATGCGAATGTCTTCTATCTTATAACAAATAAGAACGTTTACAAAAAATTAGTTGACTACCCTGATGATACTGTAGGTAGATATCTATTATCTAACTTTAATATTGTAAGTGGTGAACAAATTACAGCATTCAGTACACTCTCTACAACTAATAACGGTGTAAATTACGATTATAATTTCACTCTAAGTAATTATAATAACGCAGGTAAGATTAATCTATTTGAAGATAATCTTAATGTAACAACGATTCTAACAAATGACGTTTTTGATGTATATCCATTGAGTGCCATTACAATATCACCTGATGAATATCTTCAAAATTGGGTTATCAATAAATCAATCTCCAAGCTCTTAATCAACCATATGAGATTGCGTGATAATATTTCAAGTAAGTTCCTCTATCAACAGTCTAATTTAGGAGATGTATTGTTAGCTGGTAGTCGATATCTTCTTCCAAATGAACTTCAAAATATTTACTTTCAACAGGATATTACAAACTTTATTGGAGCTAATGAAATATTTCAGAATAATATTATTAATAGACCGTTTGAAATAATCTTCAATATCCAGACTAATCTGCTGTCTGCTTTAGCCCCTGATGTTAAAAACTACTACGCAGTTCCCCAAATAGTGTATTTGACTTAATTGATTTTATAACTTCAACATTAAATACTCATAATGGGAAATCTATTACAGCAAATTACATCGGATACCGTTGTTAAACTTCTACTTAGAAGAGGTCAAGAATCTGATCGAAAGAATGTAGTTCTTACATCAGGTGAGCTCGGTTATACTGTTGATGGTAAGCGTGTATTCGTCGGTGATGGTGTTACACAAGGCGGTAACCTTGTTGGTAATTTAAATTTCGGTGTACAGCAAAATATTAATAACTTCATCGGTGTAGCTCAGCCAGGTGACTTTATTTTTCAAAGCTTTGATAACAATAATATTCCTGATAATGTTCTTTACATGTTTAGCAATAATCAATGGCAAGCTGTACACCCAACATATGGCCCGGCGTTTACATATAATAACACATTTGATGCATCTCGTACCGGTACTCTTGACTTCAACCCACAATATTTTTATCTAAACACGGTAACAGGTAATTTTGGCGTTGGTACTGATGTACCCGGAGCTAAATTAACTGTCGCTGGTGGTATTAGTGCTCAAAAAAACGTCACATTACCAAATTTACCTACAATTACTACTGATGCTACTAACAAGTTATATGTTGATCAGGCCATAGCTACAGCTTTTGGTACAGGTGGTTTCGGTATATTCTTGCCTTTATCCGGTGGTATAATGACTGGTGGTATTCAAATGAATACTAATGCTATATCTGCTACCAATGTACCAAATACAGGAGTTGAATTAGCTAATAAGAATTATATTGATGGTCAGATAACCAACTTAAACAATACTATTGGTGCTACCTTTTTACATCTTTCGGGTGGTATAATGACTGGTGGTATTCAAATGAATACTAATGCTATATCTGCTACCAATGTACCAAATACAGGAGTTGAGTTAGCTAATAAAAATTATGTTGATATAGCTGTTGGAAATGTTCCGGGTGGTCAGGGTATATTCTTACCTCTTCTAGGTGGTACGATGATTGGTAGTATTCAGATGAATACTAATGCTATTTCAGCTAGCTATACGCCTACAACAAGCGCACACCTTACAAATAAAGCGTATGTCGATAAGGCTGTTGCTGGCGGACCTTATTTACCTCTCACCGGTGGTACGATGACTGGTAGTATTCAGATGAATACTAATGCTATTTCAGCTAGTTATACACCTACAACAAGCGTGCACCTTACAAATAAAGCGTATGTTGATAATACTATTCTTGCTAACAGAGGCGGTGCTTATGTACCGCTCTCAGGTAATGCTACTATTACGAATCCGTTATCTGTTGTAACAAATAACGCTGGTGGTCTTCAAATTACAAGTAGCTCCACTAATACACTATACACTCTTTTGCAAGTCAATGATACTATCGGTAATACGGATGGTCTCGTTGTTAAAAACAATGGTAATGTGGCACTGGGTAGCAGAAATGTTATTAATGGTATTACTAACGCAACTCTCACTGTCGGCGGAACAATTAGCGCATCAAATAACGTTACAGCTTCGAGATTCTTTGTTACAACGGCATTCCCTGTTCTATCATCTGAGCTCACTAGTAAATATTACGTGGATCAGTACGCTGGTCAAGGGTATACATTAGGACCTGGAGATGGTATTAATACAGCAGCTATTTTTGGTAGTCCCGCGGGTAATTATACATCTGTAAACGGTAGAAACGCCTTAGAATTTAGAACATTAAGTGCAGGTACCGGTATTTCGATTAATGCATCAAATAACGTAATCACTCTCTCCAGTCGTGGAGCTGGTATTCAGCCTATCTATACGAGAATACAGGGTGACGGTAGAACAACTACCTTCGGTCTACAGGGTGGTACCTCATTAAGCGCTGCTGCCTATAGAGTGGATATTGACGGCGTTCTTCAAGAACCAACAGTAGATTATACTGTTCCTGCGGCTGCACAGATTCAATTCACTGTAGCACCATACGATGGTGCAAAGGTAGTTGTTGTATCATACATTACTACGGATTATTATGGTAATCTTGTAATTCCATCGAACGCATATCTTGCTGTACAGGATTCACCTACGGTCAACCTTACCTATAATTCTAATACCGGTACACTAAGTGCTGATTATATTGGCGGACAACAAGTAACACCCCCTGGAGCTGTAACATTCTATGCAGGTTCAACAGTACCAAATGGTTGGGTAGCATGTGACGGTAATGCCTATTCAATAGGTAACCCTGGTTCAACATATTATAGTCTCTATCAAGCTATTGGAGGCACTTACAGTAATCCAACAGATATTAATGGTGGTAAGTTCAGGGTACCTAATCTTCAGGGTAATTTCATACGTGGCTTTAATCCAGCCACTGATGGTGGCACGGTAGGTGCTCCTAATACAAAGAACTCTGTAACAGTAGGTGCAGGAACCGGTGTAAGTATTGCTCTGTTAGCCATTATTAAGTTATAAATAATGGTGTATGCCTACACAAGCAATTAATCAAAGCATTTATCTGCCTAAAGATCCTGTCGTCTCGACAGATATCGTGAGTAAGCATTATGCAGATAGTAAGCTTAGTAGGGGTAATTTTTGCCGTATTGTGGAAACAACGTTACCCGCACCTTCTTTAATATCTGGTGGTACAGCAAAATTGCAGTTTAATACAACATATAATTTAAGTGATTATGGACGTGTAAATATAACTCTTGACGGAAGGAATACAAATGTTGGTACAATTACTGTTGTTTTTAAATCTTCAAGCGGGTTAATTCAATCTATTAGCTATACAGCACCGGGTAATGCATCTGGTGTCAGTGCAGGGCAAGGAAAGGATGCAACTTCAATATCATGGGTAGAAAACACGGTCTTATATTCATATAGTTCTTTTGGATATAATACACCAACTACACTAGTTCAGTCTGTAGCCTTACCGTTTGTTGGTGTACCAGGGACACAATTTACAATATACTATTCAAACGGATTACCGGGCAGTACAAATACAAATATTACAGGATATACATATACTAGTTCTTATGATAGCCCGGGTAATTCCAAACTCTCAGGTTATTTAGGGCTTTTAGATAGTACATATATTAACAAGGGACAGAATTATCAACCGAATTTCTGGTGGTCACAAAAAAATCCTTTTGGTGCACCGGATATTAATGCTCCTGTTACAAGTCTTTTTCGTCAGTTTAATAATGTAGAGTATATTTCTACTATTACCGGTAACGAGGGATTTGCGACACTCAATCCTGGTAATACATCAGGTAATTTTGCTACTGTTTCCTTAGACCCGGGGACATATCAAATTACTGCAGGTGGTACATTACTCCAAGCTAGTACTCATTGCGTGGGATTAGTTGAGGTCACTAACGGCGTTACACCAAAAATAATCGCCACAGGTACTATCTGTAATAGTAATAATACAAGTCTTGGTAACTCAAATACATCAACAGTAACGACAAGGTGGACAACTACTGGTTATAATACCACAAATGCATCAATCGGACTATTACACGCATTTACTGCTCATAGTGCTAATATCGGTACTGCAAAAGCACCGGAATATAATTATGCAAGTTTAGGTCGACCCTTACAAGCAACACCAGTGACAAATACCTTACAATATCCATCTTGGATCAGTGAGTATTTACCTTATGTAACTACAGCGTGGATGGACATAGAAAAGATATCCTAATAATATGAATTTTACTTCGCAAACCAACAAATATACTCAGTTAGGTACCCAGCCTGTATCGGGTAGTTTTTACCTATCTACAAGTCCTGTCAATGACTACGACGCTGTTAATAAGTCATATACTGATAAAATTGCTTCAAATAGACAACTCTTTTATAGATTTACCGAGCAGTATTCAACATCTACTGATTTATCTCTCGCTAATACATCATATAATTCTACCTCACCTATTACACCATTTATAACAACTAATCCTGTTAGCGGTCACCCTGCTGTTCTTTGGAGACAGTTAAATACAACGGAATATAACCCGACACCTTCACAGGTAATTTTAAAAAACGTATCAGGTTATACACAGGCTCCGTTTATTGTATTACCTGCTGGTACGTATGATATCGAGGCAGCGGCCTCTATTGAGGATATAAATTCTACTGCCAATGGCAGTACACATATACTTTCACTTATTAGCTCTACATTAATAGATAGCTATATTACAGAAACTCTGACATCTATAAATCAATCAAGTTGGGTCGTACCATCTGACGTTACAGCAGTCAGCGCCTTTATTGTTGGCGGCGGAGGAAACGGCGGTAATTCATTAGGAGCCGGTGGGGGCGGGGGTGGTATTTCAAGAGTCATATATTCTATACCATCAAATGCATCATCTGTGTCCTATACTGTTGGTGGCCCGGGTCAAAAAAGTGTATTCGGTGATACAACCGCTTATGGTGGTTCGAAAGGATTAAGTGCTAGTTCAACATATACGCGTGGTGGTAGTGGCACTCTGTTTATCGGTGGTTCTGGTGGAGGAGCTAGTTTATCTGGTTATGCCGGGTATCTTTATAATGGTGTTTATTATTCTGCGGGCGGAGCGGGTTCTAACGTTACAACCGGTACAGCAGTTAATGAAGGTGGCGGTACCGGTGGTACAGCAAAAATAGCTGCTACTAACGCGAGTACGTACGGATCGGGCGGAGGCGGTGGTGGTAGTTTGAAAAATGCAACTAACGGCGGGAGCGGTCGACAAGGTGTAATTATAATAACCTACCCGGTAGTATCATCTTCTTCTTTCAAAACACTTGCTACAGGAAATCTTTGTTGGACAGGCGACTCATCTACCTCACGCGTATCTGGTAGATTTAAATTCTCTACCACTACGGGTATTGCATTAGTACAGTCGCAATCTACATATTATAAAGATAATAACGTAAATAGTGTTTCAATAGGAGCAACACAATTTGTTTCTAATACAACAAATCCATTATCTCAAGTTAATACGGCTTGGATAAACATACAAAAAATCTGTTAATTATTATGACTACACAATTACACGAACCAGATGTTTATCTGCCACTTCTCCCTGTGAGTCAAACAGATGCGGCTAATAAATTCTACGTCGATAATATTGGAGATACATATGGTACAAATTTCTTTCGTGTAACTGAAAGCTATAGTTCATCGTCTACTGTAGGCAGTCTTGTACTATCAAGTGCATATGTAACAAATGGTTATAATCCTGTAGCCCCATTTCAGTCAACATGGCAAACAACGCCGAATAACGTTTTAAGAAAATTTAATACAGTCAATTTCTCTTCAACGCCGTTCGCTTCATTATGCGCAATACCGGCGAGTTTTTCATATATTCAACTACAGCCTGGTATATACCATATTACGGCTGAAGCATCATTACAAAACGCTGAATCCCATTGCACGTCATTATTAGCGTTTCAAGGGGCACCAGGTTATGTTACAGAAGTTTTTACAACACCACAGGGCTCAACACCATGGCAAGTACCAGCTGCTGTTTCTGCAATCAATGTTCTCGTTGTTGGCGGAGGCGGTGGTGGTGGCAATTCAACAGAAAAATACACTGGAGCTGGCGGAGGCGGTGGAGGTGTTACGTATGTGTCTAATGTATCTGTTGTACCAGGTCAACTTCATAGTATTACTGTCGGTACCGGTGGTGGTCCAGGTACAGACGGTACGGCATCGTTTTTTGATAGCTACTACGCACTAGGTGGCTACGGGGGGACGGATGCAACGCAAAACGGAGCAGGACGAGGTGGGTACTCAGGTGGTACAACATTTGGTACCGGTAATTCTGTTACCTATAATGCAGGTTTATCAGGTGGTATTGCTGTAGGTAATTATGGCGGAGCTGGAGGTGGTGTAAGTTATCCTGCCCCACGTGGATCTACACCAGGTGTTTATCCTATACCCACTCTTACAGCTGGTGGTGGATTCTATTCATCTGATTTACAGAATATTGTTGCCGGTGGCGGTGGATCAGCTCCAGAGCCTGTACCTGATAGTATAATTAATTACGGTTTTGGTGGTAATGGTGGTTTATTCCAAGCCAATGGTAGTAGCGGTGGTGATGGTGCTGTTGTTATAACCTATAAACAAAGTATCTACAATAATACTAAATCAATACCTTTTTCTTCCTATACAAGTGATATGTTCGCAAGTCTTCTTTATAGTTGCGCTAATTGGGACGGTAACCCCGGTGGGGGGGCGTATAATAAATTGTCAGCTTTAGGGAAATTTGGTAAACCATATGGAAATTTTGGCGGTCAATTAACATATCTACCTGGCTGGTACCGGGTATATTATAAAAACGGTGCTTATAGAAGTGGTGGTGCAACATCTTACTACGGGTGCAATCTAGTATATTCTGACGGTGCAAGTGATATTTATATAGGTGGCGGTCTTGTGGGAACCTATGCACAAGCTGAAGCTGCAGGTAAAGATTTTAACGGAACTGGTATTCCTTGGTATACAGATATCTATCATAAAGGTGGTGCTATAGGTATCTATCTTGTCGATGGTCAATATGATAACAATAGTTACGATTACACAAACGGTACACCTGTTTGGGGACTTCAACGTCTGGCAGGCAGCTATCCGCAAAACTTTTCCGTTGTAACCTGTGGTACACTTGCGTATTCGACATCAGCCTGGAACAGTCGTGATGGTAGCAGTACGTCTTATCTCACGGCAAGATTAAATCTCGATACTACAACTAACATTGCTTTAATGCACGCTTATAGCGGAGGTGTAAAAACAAGACTCGGTGGTCTACCTTACGATTATGAAGGGATAGCACCCGGTGATTGGGTAAATCAATATCAACCTAAATTCACTACTGCTGAGATGAGGATCTGGCAAATAGGAACAGCTTCAGATGTGACACAGGTATCGGATGGCGTCGGTGATGATAGAACAGGTACAGATCTTAACGTATAATTTTTTTAGTTGCACCTCTCTTTCTAGCATATACTATTATAGAAATTATGGGAATGTTCGATTATGTATTTTGTGAGCGTAAGCTCCCACTAACTAAACAAATTAAAAAAGCCTTTCCTAACAAGGATTGGACAAAAGCAGACTTTCAATCAAAGTCTTTAGATAATACAATGTCTGCTTATTATATTAAGAAGAATGGTTACCTCTATACTGAAAAAGTAGAAGGAGAGCATGTTCGTACAATGACTGAAGCTGAGGAAAAGAAGATTAAGAAGCAAGGTAAATTTTGCTGGCCTTATGAGTTTGTAGAGTCAAGTCGTACTTCTGTAAAAGAAGAGATTACAGATACTATTAACTTCTACGATTATAGTGAAGATGACGAAGGTAATACCTGGGACATTGAATTTGATGCTGTATTTGTAAAAGGTAAGCTTAAGTCTTTAGAGCTTGTAAAGGCAGAGATTATAACAACAGCAGAAGTAAATGCAGCTAATGAAAAAGCTTGGCAAGATCGACTCAAGGCTCATGAAAATCATCCTTGGACTAAGACTAAGAAAATTCTTAATAAGATTACTTTTAGATACTGGTCTACAGTTTGGCAGAATATTTCCAAGATTCTTGGAACATGGTCTAAAACTTTAAGTAGTGCCCAAATGTGGGTACTTAGAAACATGTATTAATATGAATAGAGACTTTGTACCGCTAGCAACTTGGTTGACTGTAATTATTCTCGGTGGATTGATGTGGTATGGTTTGATTAGAGCTATTCTTTGTTTTTTCCATTGACCTGTCCTAAGCCTGTATATTTTAAATATTTTTCATATTTTCTCTTTAAGCAGAGTTCGGGATCAGAATCTGTATAAATTAACTTAAGAAATTTAATAGCTTTATTTGTAGTTATATTTGTATTGTATATAGAGCATATAGGTCTAATTTTATTAGGTATTATATTGTTTCGTTTTAAAAAATCAGTAAATGCCGTTACTGTATTTAAATGCCCGCAAATACCAACGTAAATTCGTCTCTTTGTTTTATTGCAAACTATAGTACCGTCTCCATCAAATACGCCGCGCCAAAAGTGTTTTTCTAAATTAATGGCAAGTTTCGGTAATGTAATATTATATGTTTTTCTTTCACCTAATCCAAGATCTTTTAAATTCATTACCATTGTATCAGTTGAATACAAAGACAATGTTGATACCTGACTACCTTGTTTTGATAAAAAACCACCCTTTACAATACGGTCTTTTATTTGATTGTTACCATCAATACGTTTGAGAAACGTTTCGAGTATATGTCTATCGCGTGTTTGTAATCCAATAATAATATCTTCTTTATGTATACATCCATCAGCCAATAGTAAACCTAAAAAATAGGCTTTGGCTTCTGTATCAATTATATTAAAAAAATTATGATTAAATGTATATTGACGTGCAGCCTCACTTAATGTTCTTACCTTCAAACCAGCTCTACGCACGTTAATACGTACAGTAGTTGGATTAACATTATATATTTTTGCAAGAATTTCAGCACTCTCGCCATTGATATATCTATCAACCATTTCTATTTTTTTATCATGAGAAAGAACAATGCGTTTTCTATTTAATTTCTTCATATATTTATTTATATAAATCATGCTTGACTTTCATACTACACCGCTTTAATATATTTATATATGGCGCAGAAAATTATAGCTATTGGAGATGTTCATAACCGCTTTGTGTACGCTCAAACTATCATTGACAAGTATATTAATACACATAAGATTATTATGGTCGGTGATTATTGGGATAATTTTGGAGATACAGCTATTGATGCAGATCAAACTGCTAGATGGGTTAAGCAATGCTTAGCTAATCCGAACATTATTATGCTAATGGGTAACCATGACATTAATTACGATTACAGAAATGCTCGTAATAGTGGTCAGGTTTATCATTGCTCTGGATATTCACCTGCTAAGGACGATGCCATTAACAGGATTATGACCAATGAGGATTGGGATAAGATTAAAATGGCTCACTTTGAGAATGGTTTTTGGTTTTCTCATGCTGGATTCCATCCTTTCTGGTTTGGTAATCCTGTAACTGGGATGACTAATGAGTCTATTATAAAAAAGCTTGATATGATTAGACAGGATATTAAGGACAGAACTTATAGTAATGAGCTCTGTGGTGCTGGTCGATGCAGAGGAGGCAGTCATCGAGTAGGTGGTCTTCTCTGGAGAGATCAGAACCAAGAGTCATATACTGGTGAGTACTGGAATGATCAGTCTGGTATTAAACAAGTCTGTGGTCATACTCCAATGCGCAAGGGTATTGATATAGAGGAGACTCGAAATAAGGGACTCTGTATTGATATTGATTGTGGTCTTCAACAAGTTCTTGAAATCCTAGAAGATGGTACATATAATATTATTGATACAGGAGTAGAGAACTTTTACCAAGAATCAGAAAGAAAGTTCCAAGAGGAGCAAAAAGCATTAAAAAAGAAACAGTATGCTTCTCTTGGAGCTTAT
>Ga0208618_1000025_pt1 | contig 75897 bp, 59 predicted proteins | sample CryBogCBE18Jul08_FD_184585 | JGI IMG/M metagenome (GOLD analysis project Ga0208618, IMG submission 184585) | Freshwater microbial communities from Crystal Bog, Wisconsin, USA - CBE18Jul08 (SPAdes) | ecosystem: Environmental > Aquatic > Freshwater > Lake | place: Crystal Bog, Wisconsin, USA...
CACAAACGATGACCCCACCCCCAATCGCACCCTCCCAGCTCTTGCCAGGACTCAGCACTGGGGCCAATTTGTTTTTCCCAAACGCACGGCCAACAAAGTACGCGCCAATGTCAGCACACCAAACCAAGACCAAAGTGGACATCAAAAACTCTAAGCCCAAATGCTTGGCCAAACACAATGAAATCCAAGTTGCCATCAAGGCCACCCATCCCAAGACACACCTCATCCAAGCAGGAATTTGAACCCAAGCACTCATTCCGCCCTTGAACACCATCCAAGTCAGTAGCGTCCAAGTCGCACCCAGCACGGCCCAGCACCAAAGGGGAGGCGCAATCAGCAAATCATTGGAGAGGAAAAACACGCCACTGTCTAGGGTGAGGAGCGCAAAGACGATCGGAGCCTTGCGCTGGTCCTGACTTAAATTCAAAAGAGCCCACTCCCAGCTCCCCAGTGTGATGAGCACCAACCCCAAGGCCCTCACGCCACGCTCATCAGCCATGATCAAGATGGGGAGACAAACCACCAACATGACCAATGCTGTCAAAACGCGAGTCTTCAGCATCGCAGGTGCAATCTATGAAATGGATTCAAACGAGCAAGCGGCATGGGTGAAGCGGACACGCCCGATCAAACTGCCAATATCTCTTGCTCTTTGGAGGCCACCACTTTATCGACTTCTGAGATGTATTTGTCGGTCATTTTTTGAATATCGGCTTCAGCACGCTTTTGATCGTCCTCACTCGCCTCTTTGTCTTTGACGAGCTTTTTGACGTGCTCATTGGCGTCTCTGCGCAAATTTCGAACGGCAATTTTGGCGCCCTCTCCCTCGTTTTTAACGACTTTGGTGAGCTCTTTTCTGCGCTCTTCGGTCATGGCTGGCATGGGGACACGAATCAAGTCACCCATGGCTGAGGGATTGAGCCCCAAGTCGCTGTCACGAATGGCTTTTTCGATCTTTGCACCCATGCCCTTTTCCCAGGGTTGAACGCTGATGGTTCTCGCATCCAACAAAGACACGTTGGCAACTTGACCAATGGGTGTGGGGTTACCGTAATAGTCAACCATGACGCTGTCGAGCAAACCTGGGTTGGCGCGACCGGTTCTGATTTTGCTCAACGCGCCATTGAGTGCTGCAATGCTTTGAGACATTTTGGTCTCTGTCGTTGATTTGATCTCTGAAATACTCATCTCTTATCCTTATCGATTAACTTCAACCCTGAAGAGGCCAGCCACTGCTCAGATCGGCCAAGCACTTGAGTCTAAGGCTCAAGCGTACACCAAAGTTCCCTCATCTTCACCCATGACGACCCGCTTCAAGGCACCATTTTTAAAGATGGAAAACACCTTGACAGGTAGTTTTTGATCCCTACAAAGGGCAAAAGCCGTGGCATCCATGATGCCCAAGTTCTCAGCAATGGCTTGGTCAAAACTGATTTTAGAAAACAACTTGGCTGTCGGATCTTTTTTGGGATCGGCCGAATAAACGCCATCCACTTTGGTGGCTTTGAGGACCAATTCAGCACCAATCTCAGCCCCCCTAAGAGCGGCAGCCGTGTCGGTTGTGAAGAACGGATTTCCCGTGCCAGCAGCAAAGATCACCACTTTGCCCTCTTCCAAATACTGAAGTGCCTTGGGACGCACGTAAGGCTCAACCACTTGCTCAATGCCAATGGCAGACATCACCCGAGCAGTGAGACCCGCTTTTTCCATGGTGTCTCCCAGTGCAAGCGCATTCATGACCGTGGCCAGCATGCCCATGTAATCCGCTGTTGCTCGGTCCATGCCCACCGAGCCACCTGCAACACCTCGAAAGATATTGCCTCCACCAATGACAACCGCGACTTGGACGCCTAAGCGCGTGACCTCTGCAATCTCCTCGACGATTCTCACAATTGTTGCCCGGTTGATTCCAAACGCATCGTCCCCCATCAGCGCTTCACCCGAGAGTTTTAACAATATACGGTGATGAGTTGGTGCGTTTGATTTCATGAAACAAAACTCCTGGCAGTTGTGATGTTAAGGGATGATGGAAAATCAGGGCTTAAAAAAAGGGGACCTAAGTCCCCTTATTTATTAACTGGCTTGTTTTGCAGCAGCGACTTGAGCAGCCACCTCGGCGGCAAAGTCATCGACCTTTTTCTCAATTCCTTCACCAACCACGTACAAGGTGAATGACTTCACCTCGGTGTTGGCGGCTTTGAGCATTTGTTGGACCGTTTGTTTGTCGTTCTTCACAAATGGTTGATCAAACAAAGACACTTCCTTCAAGTACTTTTGAACGGCACCTTCAATCATCTTGGCAGCAATGTCAGCTGGCTTGCCAGACTCTTGCGCCTTGGCAGTAGCAACTGAGCGCTCGCGCTCGATGAGTTCAGCAGGAACCTCTTGAGAGGTCAAAGACACGGGCTTCATGGCAGCGACGTGCATGGCGACATCACGAGCAGCAGACTCATCCCCTGTGAACTCGACCATCACGCCAATGCGCGTGCCGTGCAAATAAGTGGTAAGAGAGTGACCCGCGTTGAAACGCTTGAAGCGGCGAAAGCTCATGTTCTCGCCAATCTTTCCAATCAAACCCTTTCTCACATCTTCCAAAGTGGGACCAAAGCCGTCTTGAGCGTAAGACAAAGCACCCAAAGCCTCAAGGCTGTCAACGGGGTGCTCGACCAACAATTTGGCAGCAGCTTGTGCCATGGCCAAGAAGCTGTCATTTTTGGTCACAAAGTCGGTTTCGCAATTGACTTCGATCAAAGCGCCGGTGTGGCCTGCGATGTGAGAGAAAACGACACCCTCTGCCGTCACGCGAGAAGCGGCTTTACCAGCTTTGCTGCCCAATTTAACGCGAAGCAACTCTTCTGCTTTGGCCATGTCGCCTTCAGATTCCGTCAACGCCTTTTTGCACTCCATCATGGGAGCATCAGTTTTGGCCCTTAATTCGGCCACCATGCTTGCTGTGATTGTTGCCATTTTAAAAATTCTCCGAATTCAATTCAAACTTACCAGACTCAATGAGTCGCTAAAAAGGGGCTTCACTGAGCCCCTCCCTTTTAATGATGAAAGGGGTTGCTGCGTTTATGCAGACTCAACCTCTTCGTGCTCATCGTGCTCGGTCACTGCATTGACCACCTCTTGAACGGCGTTTGCACGCCCTTCAAGAATGGCATCCGCAATCGCACGAGCATACAAAGTGACCGCCTTGGAGGAGTCATCATTGCCAGGAATTACAAAGTCAATGCCTTCAGGTGAGTGATTGGAGTCAACCACACCGATCATGGGAATGCCAAGCTTTTTGGCTTCAGCAACCGCAATTTTGTGGTAACCCACATCGATGATGAAAATGGCATCGGGCAAAGTGGCCATGTCTTGGATACCGCCAATGTCTTTTTCCAACTTGTCGAGCTCACGAGAGAACATCAATTGTTCTTTTTTGGACATGGCGTCCAGTCCAGCCTCTTGCTGCACTTTCATCTCTTTCAAGCGCTTGATGGAGGATTTAACAGTTTTGAAATTGGTGAGCATGCCACCCAACCAACGCTGCTCAACGAAGGGCACGCCAGCACGACGAGCCTCAGTGGCAACAATCTCACGCGCCTGGCGCTTTGTGCCGACCATCAAAATGGTTCCACGGTTGGCAGAGAGTTGACGAGCGAATTTCACAGCCTCTTCGAACATGGGCTGTGTTTTTTCCAAATTGATGATGTGGATCTTGTTGCGATGACCAAAGATGAAAGGTGCCATCTTTGGATTCCAAAAACGAGTTTGGTGACCGAAGTGAACACCGGCCTCGAGCATTTCGCGCATTGTGACTGACATGATGATTTCCTAAAAGGTTATGACTAAAATCCATCTCGAAATTAAAGCTTTAGAATTATCAAAAAGCTTTAACACCTTGAGTGAGAATGGTTTGAGATTTGTTTTACTAGAATTCCCCAATTTGGGGCACTTGAAAACTCCAATATTGTAGCACATTTTCCTCTGCAAACACACACCCATTCTCCCTTAGACTAGCGAATCACCACGAGCTCGAGCAAAGCCATTCACCCCAGAAAAATAGTCAATGAAAAAAAATCGAGTCGCCATCATTGGTTCAGGCATTGTGGGCATCACCACTGCCTTTGAACTCGCCCAGCGGGGTTATCAGGTGAGTGTTTTTGATCAAAATCAAACACCCGCCGAGGAGGCCAGTTTTGCCAATGGTGGCGTGATCTCCCCCGGTTATGTGGCCCCTTGGGCCGCACCTCAAATGCCAAAAAGAGTTTTTGGCGATCTGTGGTCGAGATACGCCAGCACCTTGATCAGCTGGCCCTCTTGGGAACAAACCAAGTGGTTGGCTGCGGCCGTTAAGAATTCAAACATTGAGCCTTTTTGGCTTCACCGCGGGGTGATGCAGCGCTTGGCGCTCAAGAGTCAAAACAGAATGAAGGAGCTCTCCAATCAATTGAGAATTGAATACGAGAGACAAAGCGGCTACAACATCATTTACCGAAGCAACAAGTCTTGGCAAAGTGCACTTGATGCCTTGCCCTACCTCTCTGCTTTGGGCATCAACCACAAGGTGATGGAACCCTCTGAGTTTTCTGACTTAGAGCCCGCCTTGGAGTCGTCCACGAAATGGATAGGAGCCATTCATCTACCCGATGACGAAGTGGCCAATTGCAGGCAATTTGCCATTGCACTTAAAAATGAATGCGAAAAGATTGGCGTTGAATTCCACCACAAGAGTCGAATAGCACCTTTGTCAGCCACTAATCCCAAGAGCTTGGTCACATCTGATCAAGGGGTGCGCACCTTTGATCAAGTGGTGATTTGTGCGGGCATGGGCTCATCAGCATTGGTGGCCAATCTGCCCATTCGCTTGCCCATCGTCCCTGTCTACGGGTACTCACTGACAGCGCTCATTCGAGAGCCTTTGGATGCTCCAAGGTGTGGCTTGATGGATGAAAATTACAAAGTCACCATCTCCAGAATGGGTAACCGAATCAGAGTGGCGGGCATCATGGAGTTCTCACAAAAACCTCATCACCAACACCCCAAGGCCATTCAAACGCTCTACAAAGTTTTGGACGACTGGTTCCCCAAAGCGTCTGACCTGAGCCAACAAATCCAAATTTGGAAAGGCGCCAGACCCATGCTGGCCAAAGGCTCTCCCATTGTGAGCGGCACCGAGGTAGACGGCATATGGGTCAATGTTGGACATGGCTCCAGTGGTTGGGCGATGTCGTGTGCCAGCGCTCAAGTTTTACTTGAACTGATGGAGGACCCCTCCAAATCCAAGGATTGGCCCGAACTCGCCCTCAAGCCTTGATGCCAAGCCCAAAATTTGGGCTGACAATTCAAAGCTTTAGCGCTTGGATTTTCTGGATTTTTTACCCGCAGCCTTTTTGACCGAGGCCTTCAAGACATCGATTGGGGAGAGCACTCGAGGTGACTTGATCGTTTGCGCTACACCTGAGGCTTGAGCGAATGCGGAAGTTTTTGATGCCCCCTTCTTTCCCCTCCCCCCTTTGCTGACTTTGCTGGTGTTTGACTCCTGAGCCAACACGGTGGGAGCCGAGGCGGATTTCGCCCCCCTTCTCGCATCGCGTCCTTTGGGCATTTTTGAAGTTGGACTTGCGCTTGGCATGCCTCTTGGGTTCATGGACTCCTTGATGCTCCTAACCGTGCGATCCAAGCTGTCATTGACCAATCTGAAATCGATCTTTCGACCATCCAAGTCAACTCGACTGACTTGAACATGAACTCGGGTACCAATGGCATATCGAATGCCAGTTCTCTCGCCACGCAACTCTTGTCTGGCCTCATCAAAGCGGAAGTACTCTCCCCCAAGCTCTGTGATGTGGACCATGCCTTCGACGTACAAGCTGTCCAAAGTGACGAAAATTCCAAAACCCATTGCTGCGGTGATCACACCGCTGTACTCTTCTCCCAAATGCTCGCGCATGAATTTGCACTTGAGCCATGCCTCCACGTCACGAGAGGCTTCATCGGCACGTCTTTCATTGGCACTGCAGTGAAGTCCTGCGGCCTCCCAAGCCAATTGATCTGGGTGGAATTTGGCTGGTGCGGGTGAATCAGTCTCTTGATTTGAAGCACTTGTGTGTGAGACATTCTTCAATGCAAAAGCTTGGTTCTTGGCTTTGTTGGAGGCCAGCCTTCTGGCCAGTCTTGCATGTGACTCACCTGGAGTTGGCAATGTGGGCAGTTGATAGCGTTTCTTTTGCAAAATGGCTTTGATCACCCGGTGCACCAACAAATCAGGATATCTCCTGATGGGGCTTGTGAAATGGGTGTAGGCATCGTAGGCCAAACCAAAGTGACCGCTGTTGATGGGTGTGTAAATCGCCTGCTGCATCGATCTCAAAAGCATGCTGTGAATTTGCTGCGCATCGGGTCTTTCTGCAGTGGCTTTTGCAATGGCCTGGTATTCAGCAGGTTTGGGATCATCGGTGATGCTCATGTTGAGCCCAATGGCTTTGAGGTAATTTCTGAGCAACTCTCTCTTCTCAGGGGTTGGCCCTTCATGGACTCGGAAAAGACCTGGAACTTTGTTGGTCAAGATGAAGTCTGCGCTACAAGAGTTAGCAGCAAGCATGGTCTCTTCAATCAAACGATGGGCTTCGGTTCTCACGCGGGGAACGATCTTTTCAATTCGTCCGTTGTCATCACAAACGATGAGGGTTTCCGTGGTCTCAAAGTCCATGGCTCCTCGCTTTTGACGAGACTTTAAGAGTGAGGAATAAACCTCATGCAAATTGATCAAATGCGGGACCACCTCACCATTGGCCAGCGCCTGGGGCCCTCGGGTGTTGGCCAAAATGGCGGCCACTTGCGTGTAAGTCATGCGCGCTTTGCTGTGCATGACTGCAGGGTAAAACTGATAGGCGGTGATCTCTCCCTCAGTTGTGATGATCATGTCGCACACCATGCACAACCTGTCCACATGAGGGTTCAATGAGCACAGACCGTTGGAGAGCTTTTCTGGCAACATCGGAATGACTCGCCTTGGAAAATAAACACTCGTTGCTCGGTCATAAGCGTCAACATCAATGGCACTGGAGGTTTCAACGTAATGGCTCACATCAGCGATGGCCACCAACAAACGATAACCTTTTTTGCGACCAGCTTTGGTGGGCTCGCAATAAACCGCATCATCAAAGTCGCGGGCGTCCTCTCCGTCAATGGTGACGAAAGCCACGTCTCTTAAATCGACCCGGCCAATGCAATCTTCGGCTCTGACTTGGTCTGGCAAGGTTTGAGTCAGTCGCAAGCAATCGGCTGAAAATTCATGGGGCACGCCGTACTTTCTGACAGCAATCTCGATCTCCATGCCTGGATCATCAACCTCGCCCAGCACTTCTTTGATGCGGCCAACGGGTTGTCCAAAAAGGCTTGGCGCCTCGGTGAGCTCAACCACCACCACTTGACCCACCTTGGCCATGCCTGTGGCGCCTTTTGGAATCAAAACATCTTGGCCATAGCGCTTATCCTCAGGAGCCACCAAGCACACTCCGCCCTCTTGCAAGAGGCGCCCAATGATGCAAGCGTCAGATCTTTCAAGGATTTCAACAACTCGACCCTCGGGACGCCCTTTGCTGTCAAGTCGCAAGATGCGAACTTTGACGCGATCTTTGTGCAGCACCGCTCGCATCTCATTGTGAGCGAGGTAAATGTCTGGGGCACCGTTGTCGCGCTGAACAAAACCATGGCCATCGCGATGGCCCAAGACTGTGCCTTCGAATTCCTCCAACATGGAGGTGGTGGAGTGAGATAGTTTTTTGATAGAATAACCTGCTAATTGTTGCCCTGATGGCGGAATTGGTAGACGCACTAGTTTCAGGTACTAGCGAGTAACATCGTGGGGGTTCGAGTCCCTTTCAGGGCACCATCGTTCCATTTTAAGCGAACTTCGCTTTTAAATTGTGTCAATTTTTAGACTGTCCAGACCTCAGACAGTTGCTTGAAGACTCCATCGCTTTGGGCCTGGTCACATGGCCAAAACGAAAAACAGCGAGCCTCACCTCACAAAGCGCAGATTCACTCAGATGGGCTGACCAATCAAGTCATGCCCTTGAGTTCCAACGATGGTTGCTTTGGTAAAAGCACCGGTTTTCAAACGTTGTCCCACCCTTTGAGGCGGCAACAGTTTGACCAAACCATCGATCTGCGGTGCATCGGCATAACTGCGACCAATACCGCCGTTTTTACCCCCGCCAGTGACCGAATCCACCAATACTTGCAAGGTCTGACCTACCCTGGACTTGAGCTTCAAAGTGGACACTTCCTCTTGCACTTGCATGAAACGAGACTGCCTGGCCTCTCGCTCCGATTGGCTGAGCATACCGGGTATGTCGTTGGCTAGGGCTCCCTCAACGGGGCTGTAAGCGAAACAACCCGCTCGATCAATTTGCGCCTCTCTCACAAAAGTAAGGAGATCTTCAAACTCCGCCTCAGTCTCCCCAGGAAACCCAGCAATGAAAGTGCTGCGAATGACCAAATCAGGACAAGCGGCGCGCCACGCCTGAATGCGCTCGAGGTTTCTCTCTCCACTGGCGGGCCTCTTCATTCTGGCCAACACATCTGGATGACTGTGCTGAAAGGGAATATCCAGGTAAGGCAGCACCAAGCCAGAAGCCATGAGGGGGATGATGTGATCCACCGACGGATAAGGGTATACATAATGCAACCTCACCCAAGCTCCATGCTCCTTGGCCAACTCACCCAACTCGCGAACCAACTCCAAGGTTCTCGTCTTGATGGGTCGACCATTCCAAAAACCAGTTTGATACTTGACATCTACGCCATAGGCAGAGGTGTCTTGGCTGATGACGAGCAACTCTTTGACACCACTCTCAAAGAGAATTTTCGCCTCCTCAAGGATGTCACCAACGGGTCTAGAGACCAAATCACCTCTCATGGAGGGGATGATGCAAAAGGTGCAGCGGTGGTTACAACCTTCAGAAATTTTCAAATATGCGTAATGCTTGGGGGTCAATTTGATGCCCACTGCACTTGGACTGGAGGGCAACAAGTCCAAAAAAGGTTGGTGCTCTTGGGGCAAGTGCTCATGCACAAAGTCCATCACCTCATCGGTTGCATGAGGACCTGTGACTGCCAAAACTTTGGGATGCGTCTTTTTGATGAGGTTCTCCCCCTCCTCTTGCCTCGCCCCCAAGCAACCCGTCACAATCACACGACCGTTTTCTCTCAATGCGTCCGAGATGGTATCCAAGCTCTCCTTGACAGCGTCGTCAATGAACCCGCAGGTGTTGACGATGACCAAATCGGCCCCTTCAAAGGTTTTGCTGGTTTGATAGCCCTCTGCACTCAAACGAGTCAAAATCAATTCTGAATCGGTCAATGCTTTTGGACAACCTAGGCTTACAAAGCCCACTTTTTTGGGGGCTTGTACTGAATGTGTAACTTCTGTCATGGGCATATTGTCGCTTGGATTGGCACTTTTTTCAAAATGCCCATGAAAAACACACGCCAAAGCAAGCACTCGTGAAAGTTGACTGCCCCCCCTTGCAAAGGCCAGAGTTGGTTTGATCCAGAGCTAAGACTGCTCTTTTGGCTTCACACCCATGACCGAGAGCATTTGATCGGTTTGTTGCTTCAAATGGGTTTGCATGGCCTCATGCATTTGTGTAAACAGGCGGCTTGATTCATCCGTGAGGTTTGTGTTGCTGCCCTTCATGAAGGGGGACATCAGTTGCATCCAAGACTCAGGGGTGTTGGCCAATGAGTTGTCTGCAATTTTCTTTTGCATCTCAACAAAGGTTTGCACGTTGCGCTCCAAATAGGTCCCCATGTAACCCTGCAATGCATGGCCATAAAAACGAATCATGTTCTCCAACGCTTTTTGGCTGAACATGGGGGAGCCTTCGGCTTCTTGCTCCAAGATGATTTGCAACAAAATGGAGCGCGTGAGATCCATTTGATTTTTTGCATCCACCACCATGATCTGAACTTGGTCCATGACCATTTTTTTGACCTCAGCGAGCGTGATGTAACTCGATGTCAACGTATCGTACAAGCGCCGGTTGGGATACTTTTTGATCACGCGTGGTGAGTCATCTGACGTCTCAGTCTCTTTGCTTTTTTTAGTGACCACTCAAACTCCCAATCCTTGGCGTTCCAATTGAAATTGAATTGTCATTTTGAGATGCAGAATGCGAAGATCAAATCATTGTTTACCCTAGTCAAATCGAGCTAAAGTGTTAAAAATAGCGCAGTGCGAGGGTTTTCATCTAAAACAAAGGAGCGATTGAGGGACAAAAAGACACGAAATGCAGCCTTCAAACATTCACTAAGATTTGAGCTTTTCGTACTCAAATCGAATGCAAAGAATGAGCTGAAAAAGGCTTTCATTTATCATGGAGGGGAAAGATACCCTCATCTCGTTTATCCACTCAAGTGAGATTTTTATCATGAACCTAGAGCAAGAACACGAAGTCCATCACCAAGCCTACACCAACTTTAGAAAAGCAGCTCATCACTTTTTGATAGCTGCCAAACACCTCTTGGAAGCCGCAGACGCTGAAGATCAAGACGACTCTACAACGGCCTCTCACCACGCATTTTTAGCTTATGGACACCAAATCCAAGCCAATCGGTTTGTTGATGAGGCAGCGATTCAACACCAAAGGGTTGACCACCTTGATGCAGACCACAAGGACCAACAAGATTGATTTGTAAAACCAGTGAGTTCTAGAGGAGAAAAAGTGAAGTGACTGGTAGGCGATATTGGATTCGAACCAACGACCTCTTCCATGTCAAGGAAGCGCTCTAACCAACTGAGCTAATCGCCTATGTGCAGCAAATTGAACATTGCTGGCGTTTGTTTTAGAAATTGTTGATTTCTAAAACATCCGATATTATAGCCTGACAATTGCAAAGAGTTCAATGGCGTATCAAATCATCGCCTTCTGGCGGCCCTCACCCCAGAGACCTCGCGAACCAACTTCAGCACTTTTTCAAGTTTGGATGCATCGTTGATCTCAACTGTAAAGGTCATCCAAGCAACACCTTTGATCGACTGGGTTTGCACACCCACCACATTCATTCGCTCTTTGGCAAAAACCTCTGAGATGTCTCGCAACAAGCCCTGTCTATCGTTGGCCTCAAGCGCCACATCAACTGGATAAAAGGCTGCACTTGCAGTGTCCGAGCGTCCCCACGCCACTTGAATCACTCGACCAATATCCTTGGCAATCAATTGCTTGAAGTTGGGGCAACTTTGGCGGTGAATGCTCACTCCCTTGCCTCTGGTGACAAAACCCTGAATGAGATCTGGGGGTGCTGGCTTACAGCACCTGGCCAGTTGAGTCATGAGCGAGTCCAAGCCCACCACCAAAACAGCCCCTTTGGCAGGCGAATCCTCGGCACGCGATTTGCGCTGAACTTTGCTCAACTCATCGACTTCAAGGGCCTGTGTCTCTGGGTGAATCAACTGCTCAATGTTTCTGAGCGAGAACTCATCCTTACCCACGGCTTCAAACAAATCCTCTGACGCCTTAAAGCCCAACTGAGAGGCCAAGGACTCTAGATTCAATGCGGTCTTGCCCTCTCGCTGCAATAGTTTTTCAACCAGATCTCGCCCTCTTGCGATGGTTTCCTGAGCCACCTGAGCGTTGAACCAAGCTCGCACCTTGGAGCGAGCTCTTGGGGACGCCAAAAAACCCAACTCCGCATTCAACCAGTCTCTGGAGGGGCCCCCCTCTTTTGCAGTCACCACTTCTACGGTTTGGCCGCTTTTCAAAGGCGTGTTCAAAGGCACCATCGCCCCATCCACTCGAGCCCCTCTGCAGCGGTGACCCAAGTTGGTGTGAATGCTGTAGGCAAAATCCACTGCAGTGCTTCCCAAAGGCAGCTCAACGATCTCCGCCACAGGAGAGAGCACATAAATGCGCTCATCCGAGTCTTGTGCACCAATTGTGGGGCTGCCATTGGAAGCGGCATTGCCGTCTTGAGGTTTAACCAACTCGCGCTCCCAGGCCAACAACTGCCTGAGCACCGCAATCTTGGCGTCATAAGATGAATTGGCCACTACACCTTGATAGCCTTTGACTCCCGCCTCCTTGTATGCCCAATGGGCAGCCACGCCAAACTCGGCGTGCTCGTTCATTTCTTGCGTTCGAATCTGGATCTCAATGGGTTTACCGGAATCGTCTCTCACCACGCAATGCAAGGACTGATAGCCATTTGCCTTGGGCTTGGCAATGTAATCATCAAACTCAGAAGGAATGGGCTCAAATCGCTCATTGATCCAACCCAGGGCCGCATAACAATCGTTGACCGAGGAGACCACGATGCGAAGCGCCCGAATATCGAAGATTCGATCAAAGCCCAAGGACTTGCCACGCATTTTTTTAACGATGCTATAAATGTGTTTTGGCCGCCCAATGACCTGCGCCTTGATGCCTGAGGAGAGCAACTTGGACTCAATCTCAGTCAACAAAGCTTTGATGTAATTCTCCCGCTCATGGCGCTTTTCATCCAACCATGAGGCCACCTCCTTGTAGGTCTGAGGCTCCAAAAATCGAAACGACAAATCCTCCAACTCCCACTTGATCTGCCAAATGCCCAAACGATTGGCCAAAGGCGCGAAGACCTGAAGTGTTTCTTGTGCAATCTCAGGTGGACAACTCTTTTGACTCGCACAATAGCGAAGTGTCTGCAGTCTGGAGGACAAGCGAAGCATCACCACCCTCAAGTCTTTCGAGAATGCCATGAGCATGCGCCTTACGGCCTCCGTTTGCTCTTTGCCCCATTGAGGTGAGGAACTCCCAGCCACAGCATTGAGCGCTGATTTGGAGCGAGCCATTTTTTGCAACTGAACCAACTTCGTGGTCTCTGTTGCCAATAACGCATAGGGTTCACCAAAAGCTTTGGAAATGACCTCGTGGGGTTTGTTCAAATGCTCACAGGCATAAACCAAATAAGAGGCCGCTTGCAACGAATGACTGCCCCCCAAAGAGCCCACCAATTCGCAAACGGCTTGAGCGTGCTCCCAGGTGCTCTCCCCGGTGAGCAATTTCTCACCCACCAAAAAAGGCTTTGCAAAAAGTCGAGCTCTCTCTACGACATCTTCTTCATCAGAAATGGGCCCATCTGACCCTTCGTCTTTTGCGTTCTCAAAACGATTCATCACCACAGGAGCGCCCTCCTTATCTCTGGCCTTCCATTGATAGAAAACTTTGAGATTGAAGCGTGGTTCAAAGGCTTTTGGATTGGTCTCATTCGGAGCCTTCAAGCAAAACCACAGCCCGCGCTTCTATGCTTTGCTCCAAACCCACGGGACCTAACTTTTCTGCGGTTTTCGCTTTCACGTTCACTCGAGAAACAGGCAACTCTAATGCTTGGGCAATGGACTCTCGCATGTTCACGATGTGAGGCATGAGTTTTGGCGCCTGTGCAATGACAGTGCTGTCCACATTGAGGATGTGCCAGCCCAAAGCAGTTAATTTTTCTCGAACCGCTTTCAACAACACCACAGAATTGGCGCCCTTGTATTGGGGATCCGTGTCAGGAAAGTGCTGCCCGATGTCTCCCAAAGCAGCAGCACCCAAAAGTGCGTCGGTGATGGCGTGCAACAAAACATCTGCATCCGAGTGCCCCAAAAGTCCCAGATGGTGATCGATCTTCACTCCACCAATGATCAAGTCTCGACCTGGCACCAAGGCATGAACATCAAAGCCCTCACCCACCCTGATATTTAAACTTTTCATGCGATCAAAACTCCATCTTCAAAAGCCTTCAAGAGGTAACCAGCCAAGACAAAATCCTCTGGGAAAGTCACTTTCATGTTCAAGGCGCTCGCTCCAATCAGCAAAGGCTTTTGTCCCAAGGCCTCCATCGCAGAGGCCTCATCGGTGAGCCACGAGGGTTGATCAAGATTTTGCTGGGTTCTGTCGCTTTGAACACCCGCGTGTATGAGCGCACGCATCAAAGGACCTAATCTGAACATCTGTGGCGTTTGTGCCAGCCATTTGTTTGAGCGATCCAATGTGGTTTGAATCGAATCGTTTTGCGACACTTTCAAAGTGTCACTCACAGGCCAAGCTAAAATGCCACCCACATCATGTGAATCGCATGCGTTGATCAACTGATCGATCCAATGAGCCTGAATCAGGCACCTTGCAGCATCGTGCACCAAAACCCAGTCTTGCTCAGAGGCACCTTGCATTAGCAATACCTCAAGCCCTGCCAACACCGATTGCGCTCGAGTGAGTCCCCCAACGGCGTGAACTTCAAAAGGATGAACAGGCTCACCCCTCAGCAAGGACTGCATGGTGACATCCTCTGGAGAAACGACCAATACACCCAGACTCAATCGGGACACCTTGGCCAAGGCCCTCAGGGTGTGGAGCACCATGGGTTGCCCGTTGATGGGTTGGTATTGTTTGGGCATGGGTGCACCGGCTCTTTGGCCAGAGCCTGCACAAGGAACGACCACATGAATTTTGTTCACAGCCACACTTTACACCTGGATATCCACCTCATTTTAGAATGCCTTTAGTCTATCGGATCTGATGAAGACTTGAAATGACGGTTTTTGAGAAAGTTTGAATGCTACTACCCGCCCTAAATCGCACACAGCGCTTCTCCCTCCCCCAGCCACACGGCTCATCAGATGCACTCTTGATTGCAAAACTTGCACTCCAAGAAAAGGCACTTGGCAAGCGGCTTGCATTGGTGTGCGAGCTTGCCCAAGACGCTCAACGCCTCATGGAGGAAATCAAGTTCTTTGAGCCCACTCTCAATTGCGTTCTCTTTCCCGATTGGGAAACCCTTCCCTACGACAGCTTCTCACCCCACCAAGACTTGATCAGTGAAAGATTGGCCACCTTGTGGCTGATCTCAAAAGGTCAAGCCGATTTGATCGTCATCCCAGCCTCCACCGCACTTTATCGTTTGGCACCCCCCTCATTCTTGGCCGCTTACACCTTTGACTTCAAAGTTGGACAAGAGTTGGATGAGGCACAACTCAAGTCGCAACTCACACTGGCTGGCTACCAACACGTGAGCCAAGTGGTGAGTCCTGGCGAATATGCAGTGAGAGGTAGTTTGATTGACCTCTTTCCAATGGGCTCATTGGTGCCCTTTCGGGTGGATTTGTTTGACCAACAAATCGACTCCATCAGAACTTTTGATCCTGACTCGCAAAGGAGTCTCTACCCAGTTCCTGATGTGCGGCTTTTGCCTGGACGAGAATTCCCCATGGATGAGGGTGCTCGATCCAAATTCAGAGGTCGATGGAGAGAACTCCTTGACGGTGACCCCACGCGAAGCAGACTCTACAAAGACATTGGACTGGGCATAGCTACTTCTGGCATCGAATACTACTTGCCCTTGTTTTTTGATGAAACGGCAAGTGTCTTTGATTACTTGGGCGAAAACGCTGCGGTCATTTTGCACGGAGAGATGGAACAAGCCTTTGATCGATTTTGGGTTGACACCCAAGAGAGATACCGCTTGAGCCAAGGCGATCCAGATCGCCCAGTGCTTCCGCCAAAAGCTCTCTTTCTATCGGCTGAAGAGTTCTACGTCTCGGCCAACCGTTACCCTCAAGTCTCCATTCGACCCAAGGCTCAAAACAGCGCTCAAAGTGAGGTCACTCAACCTTGGAGTGAGGCCTTACCAGAGCTCAAAGTCAGCCGAGGTGAAGAAGACCCATTGGGTGCACTCAAAAGCCATGCACTTCAATCCAAGAGAAAACTCTTGATCATGGCTGAAACAGAAGGACGAGCGCAAAGTTTGCTCGACTTTTTGCGAGCCAGCGACTTCAACCCTCCACTCTTTGATTCACTTGAAGCTTTTCTCTCCAACCCCTCTCAATTGGGCTTGGCCGTGGGCTCCATGGCCAATGGATTTCATTGGATTGAAAAGAACGTTGACTTTGTCACTGAGACAGAACTCTTTGCCACGAGCAGCTTTTCTAGGAGGCGAAAAAAACAAGAGCAAGTGAGCGATTTGGATTCGCTCATCCGAGACCTCTCAGAGCTGCAGATTGGAGACCCTGTGGTTCACAATGCCCACGGCATCGGGCGCTACCAAGGTTTGGTCAATTTGGATTTGGGGCTGGGCTTGGATGAACAAGGCGAACCCATCAAACAAGAGTTTTTGCATTTGGTCTATGCCGATCAAGCCGTGCTTTATGTGCCGGTGAGTCAATTGCATTTGGTCTCGAGGTACACAGGTGTCAGTGCAGATGAGGCTCCTCTTCATCGTTTGGGCTCCGCCCAATGGGACAAAGCCAAGAGGCGAGCTGCCGAGCAAATCAGGGATGCCGCTGCAGAGCTCTTGAACTTGTACGCTCGAAGAGCAGCAAAGGAGGGGTTTGCCTTTCGCTTCTCCCCCAACGATTACGAAACCTTTGCAAATGCATTCGGTTTTGAAGAAACCGCTGACCAAAAGGCCGCAATTCACGCCGTCATTCAAGACATGATCAGCCCCAAGCCCATGGACCGACTGGTCTGTGGAGACGTGGGCTTTGGCAAAACCGAGGTCGCCATTCGTGCAGCCTTTGTGGCCGTGACCGGTGGAAAACAAGTGGCCATCTTGGCGCCCACCACCCTCTTGGCTGAGCAACACTTTCAGACCCTCACCGATCGCTTTTCCAAATGGCCCGTGCGAATCGCTGAGCTCTCACGGTTCAAGAGCACCAAAGAAATCAATCAAGCGATCGAAGGCATCGCCCAAGGCACCGTGGACATTGTGGTGGGGACTCACAAGTTACTGAGCCAAAACGTCAAGTTCAAGCAGTTGGGACTTTTGATCATCGATGAGGAACACCGCTTTGGGGTTCGACACAAAGAGGCAATGAAAGCTCTTCGATCAGAGGTGGATGTGCTGACCCTCACCGCAACCCCCATACCTAGAACACTTGGCATGGCACTCGAGGGCTTGAGAGACTTGAGCGTCATTGCCACTGCCCCACAGCGCCGACTGGCCATCAAAACCTTCTTGCGACGAGAAGGCTCGGGTGTCATCAGAGAAGCCGTGCTCAGAGAGATCAAGCGTGGAGGGCAATGCTACATCTTGCACAACGAGGTGAGCACCATTGAAAATCGTTTGCAGTACCTTCAAGACTTGCTGCCCGAGGCGAGCATCCAAATTGCTCACGGACAAATGGGAGAGCGAGATTTGGAGCGAGTGATGAGAGACTTTGTCGCTCAGCGCTTCAATGTTTTGCTGTGCTCGACCATCATCGAAACTGGAATCGATGTGCCATCTGCAAACACCATTTTGATTGAGAGAGCAGACAAATTTGGATTGGCGCAGTTGCACCAATTGAGAGGCCGTGTGGGCAGAAGCCACCACCAGGCCTACGCCTACCTTTTGGTGCCTGACATCGAAGGACTCACCAAGCAAGCCGCTCAACGCTTGGAGGCCATTCAACAAATGGAGGAGTTGGGCTCAGGCTTTTATCTGGCCATGCACGACTTGGAGATCAGAGGCTCGGGTGAGATCTTGGGAGAAAACCAAAGCGGGAACATGCTTGAGGTGGGCTTTCAACTCTACAACGACATGTTGAGTGAAGCGGTTCGGGCTTTGAAAAACGGAGAAGAGCCAGATTTATTGAGCCCTTTGTCGGTCACGACAGAAATCAACCTTCACGCACCCGCTCTCTTGCCAAGCGACTACTGCGGAGATGTTCACTTGAGGCTTTCTTTTTACAAAAAGTTGGCCACTGCCAAAACGAACGATCAAATCGATGCTTTGCAAGAGGAAATCGTGGACCGTTTTGGCAAACCTCCAGAACAGGCTCAAACCTTGATCGATGTGCATCGTTTGAGGGTGTTGGTCAAACCTTATGGAGTGTCCAAAATCGATGCAACGCCTCAAGTCACCAGCATCACCTTCAGGCCCAACGCACCTGTGGACCTCGCGCGAATCATCGCTTTGGTGCAAAAGAACAAACACATCAAGCTCGCAGGCAATGATAAACTTCGCATCGAAAAAGATCTCCCCGAGGTCAAACACCGCACCCAAATGATCAGAGACATTTTGCTCAATCTGGGCAAAACCAGCGTGAGCGAAAAAGCATGAGCCATACCCCTGCCCCCCTCGAGCCCGAAGAACTCACGAGCGTCGCTTCTAAGCGGATTTTGCTCGCACCTGGTCTATACATCCAAGGCCTTCAAGCCCCTTTGCAATGGGATCAATTCAAGCTCATTGCCTTTGACATGGACTCCACCTTGATCAACATCGAATGCATCGATGAACTCGCTCGCGAAGCTGGCGTAGGAGATGAGGTGGCGAAAATCACAGAAGCGGCCATGAGGGGTGAGATCAAAAGTTTCAGCGAAAGCCTCAAGCGTCGATTGAGCCTATTGAAGAATGCACCCCAGGAGATCCTCCAAAGCGTGCTTTTGAATCGCCTTGAGCTCAATGCAGGTGCAAAAACTCTGGTTGAAACTTGCCAAGCCCATGGTCTCAAAACACTCCTGGTGAGCGGAGGCTTCACTTACTTTGCCAAGGAAGTTCAAAACCGCTTGAAACTCGATTTCATGCGCAGCAACGAACTCGAAATACAAAATGGCTGCCTGACTGGTGAACTGATTGCACAAACTTGGGGACTCATTTGCGACGCAGATGAAAAACGAAAAATGATTTTGAGCACCTGCGCCTCACTGGGATTTCACCCAGGACAAGCCATAGCGGTTGGTGACGGAGCAAACGATTTACCCATGATGAAATTGTGTGCCGACTCGGGTGGATTAAGCGTTGCTTTTCACGCCAAGCCCATCGTCAGAGAGCAAGCCATGGTAAGCATCGAGTCAGGTGGCTTGGATCAACTCTTGAAGGTCTTTGCTTGAAATACACCTTTTTGCAAAGCCTCAACCTCGCGTGACTACCTGAGCGCCTTGTAAATGGCGTTGGCCAGCTCAGAGGAAATACCCTCCACGCTCATCAAATCTTGGACACTGGCTTGAGCGACGCCTTTGACACCGCCAAAGCGCTGCAACAACTTGGCGCGTTTCTTAGGTCCCACACCCGCAATGTCCTCCAATTTAGAGGCCCCCACGCGAACCCTGGCGCGTTGTGCTCGCATTCCTGTGATGGCAAAGCGGTGGGCCTCATCTCTGATTTGAGCCACCAGCATGAGGGCTGCTGAGTCAGCGGGCAATGAAACCTTGGCGCGCCCATCGGCAAAGACCAACTCCTCCAGTCCCACTTTGCGACCCTCACCCTTTTCAACACCCACCAAACGAGAGACGTCAAGCCCCAAGCTCTCAAACACATCCCTGGCGATGCCAATTTGCCCCTTGCCGCCGTCAATCAAAACCAACTCTGGCATTCTGCCCTCGCCCAACCTCACGCTCTCGGCGAGCTTGCTGTAGCGACGGGTGAGCACTTGTCGCATGGCCGCGTAGTCATCCCCCCCCGTGATCCCTTCAATGTTGTAGCGTCGGTACTCGGCGCCTTGCATTTTATGGTGGTGAAAGACCACGCAAGAGGCCTGGGTGGCCTCGCCTGAGGTGTGAGAGATGTCAAAGCACTCGACCCTGAATGTCTCCATGTCATCGACCATCAAATCAAGGGCTTCTACCAAAGCTCTGGTGCGCGCTTGCTGAGAGCCCTCCTCAGCGAGCAGTCTGGCCAATTGAATTTGCGCGTTTTGCTCACACATCTCTAGCCAAGCTTTGCGTTGCTCTTTGGGTTGGTAGACCATTTGAATTTTCACACCCGACTGCTCGGTGAGCGCTTGGATCAACTCGGGGGCGACTTTGTGAGAAACGATCAAAGTCGGTGGTGTTGCGATTTCAATGTAGTGCTGCGACAAAAAGGCTTCAAGCACCTCACTGGGCGTTGCATCTTCGACGTGCACTGGAAAGTGAGGCCGATCTCCCAAGTGACGCCCGCCCCTCACCATGGCCAAATTCACACAGGCACGCCCCCCCTGGATTTGCACGGCCAAGATGTCCGCATCTTGATCGCCCACCGTCTCAACCGACTGTTGGTGCATGATGCGAGAAAGCGCGCTCAGTTGATTGCGAATTTCAGCCGCCATTTCGAACTCGAGTTTCTCCGCATGCTCACCCATTCGCCTCTCGAGTTGGCGCATCACCTCCATGGCTTGGCCCTTCAATAGGCTCATGGCATTTGCTACATCTTGGTTGTAGGCTTGTGGCGAGATCAAGCCCACACATGGGCCCGAGCAGCGCTTGATTTGATAGAGCAAACAAGGCCTGGTTCGGTGATTGAAGACCGAGTCCTCACAGGTCCTCAGTCGAAAAACCTTTTGCATCAACAAGATGGCTTCTCGTACCGCCCAAACGCTGGGGTAGGGTCCAAAGTAATGATCCTGTTTATCGACCGCTCCTCGGTAATAAACCACCCTTGATATCTGACGCGCACCAGGAAAGCCCTCTTGGCTGGTGGTTGTCGATTCACTGGGGCGCGTGATTTTGAGATAGGGATAACTTTTGTCGTCTCTGAAGAGAATGTTGTACTTGGGCTTGAGGGTTTTGATGAGGTTGTTCTCAAGGATCAAGGCCTCAGCCTCGGAGCGCACGACAGTGGTCTCCATCCTTTTGATCTTTCGAACCATGTGGCCAATTCGAGTGCCCCCATGGGCTCGCTGGAAGTAACTGGAGACTCTTTTTTTCAGGCTATTGGCTTTGCCAACGTAGAGGATTTGATCCTGCTCGTCAAAGTAGCGGTACACACCAGGCAAAGACGGTAGAGCATTTACTTCATCAAGTAGCGCTTGATCAAAGACCACCTCTGGCTCCAGTTTAGAGGTCTCACTGGTTGCGGATGGCTTTGAGACTTTTTGACCTTTTTTGGCTTGTCGGCTTTTGCTACCACTGCCCCCTTTGTTGCTCTCCTGGGCATGTTCTGTAGCGGTCTGAAGCGACGCTGAACCCAAGGCATTTTGTACCTCTGAGGTGCTTGCCACAGGATTTGCTTCTTGAGGTTCTGGTTTGGGTGGAGTGGAAGTCATCGGTTGCACTGAATGATCAATACCAAAGAGTATGCCATCAGTTACTTTGAAAGTTAAATGGCCAAACCTTTAACCTCACCCAAAACAATTGAGCCACGCACCATGAGCCAGGCGCTTCAGAGCTGCTTCAACCCAGACCGACTTAAAATCAGCGTTTACCCAAGAACGAGACTTTCTGGGGCAACGCTCGCTTTCAAATTTCACTCACCTTTAAACATGAAACCTATTGCCCTTGAGTGGGACGTCTTTTGTCAAGTCATAGACAACCACGGGGACTTGGGTGTTTGCTGGAGACTAGCGCGCAGACTGGGCGAGATGGGTCACAGCGTGCGCTTGTTCATTGACGACGCTTCTGCTTTGAGCTGGATGGCACCTCAAGGTCATCCCAATGTGCAATGCAAAGCTTGGCCAAAAGAATCCATTGACCCTTTGACCCACACAGCGCCAGACGTGCTCATTGAGGCTTTTGGGTGCGAAGTTCCTCAGATCTACCTCTGTGAATTGGCTCATCAGCTTGAAGAGAGTAAAAAGTCCTGCGTTTGGATCAATCTGGAGTATTTGAGCGCAGAGGACTATGTTGAGCGCATGCACCTAATGCCTTCACCCGTTTCGAGTGGCCCCATGCAGGGTCAAACCAAGTGGTTTTTTTATCCAGGATTTACGCCAAAAACAGGAGGGTTGCTCAAAGGTCTCAACAAGTCTGCAATCCTTGACGATCAGCCTTCAAGTTCACCCTACTGGGTTCTTTTTTGCTACGAACCCACGGCGCTGTCAGAGCTGATTCGTCAGTTGAGCATGCGAGAAACAGGTATCCATCTGAAAGTCACAGCCGGACGCGCTCAAGTAGCCATTCGCACAGCGTTGAAAAAGGAAGGCGTTGAAATTGAAAAAGACACGAGCTTGGTGAGGCTTGGGCCAAGCCAAATTGAATTCTTGCCCTACCTCTCGCAATTGGCTTTTGATGATTTATTGGAAAGAAGTGAGTTGAACTTTGTTCGTGGTGAGGACTCATGGGTGAGGGCCATTTGGGCACAAAAACCCTTCATTTGGCAAATTTACCCCCAAAGCGACCTGGCCCATGAAACGAAACTGATGGCCTTTTTGAGCCGTTTCGAAGCTCCCCGAACCTTGATTGACGCTCACTTGTCTTGGAACAGTCTCTCCACCGTACCTTTGGCAGAAATCTCACTCGATGCATTGACCGAATGGAGACAATGGAGTGAGGGCTTGGGTCAAATTTTGAACAAAAATAGCGAGCTTGCCACTTCCCTAGAGCATTTTGTCCTCCAAAAACTGGGGCAATTGACTGCTTGAGCACAAAACAGCATTGAAAGCGATTTGCTCCCTATTGGGTCCACGGATGCATGGTAAAATGCCTATTTGCAGTTCAAAGCAACGCTATTTTGCTGAGAAACGGTCTTTCAAGACCCTTCTTTATCAATCCTATTTTTTATTTTGCGACTCAGGTCCTCCCATTCCTATGAAAATTGCTCAAGAAATTCGTGCCGGCAACGTGATCATGCAAGGCAAAGATCCCATGATCGTACTTCGCACCGAATACGCCAGAGGCGGTAGAAATTCAGCCACTGTTCGCATGAAGCTCAAGAGTTTGCTCTCCAACTTCAACACCGAAGTGGTCTACAAAGCAGATGACAAAATCGATCAAATCGTGCTCGATAAAAAAGATTGCACTTACTCTTACTTCGCCGACCCCATGTATGTCTGGATGGACCCCGACTACAACCAGTACGAGGTTGAAGCTGAGAACATGGGTGACGCACTCAATTACCTCGAAGACGGCATGACCGCTGAGGTTGTGTTCTATGAAGGCAAAGCCATTTCGGTTGAATTGCCAACCTCCGTTGAGCGCGAAGTCACTTGGACTGAACCTGCGGTCAAAGGCGATACGTCCGGCAAAGTTTTGAAACCCGCCAAAATCTCCACCGGCTTTGAAATTCCAGTGCCTATTTTTGTGGCACAAGGTGACCGCATCGAAATCGACACACGCACTGCAGAATACCGCAAGCGCGTTTGATTCGAGCTCAACGCTCGACACACCCAATCTCCCTGAGGTCAAGGAGCATTGGGTGTGACGCAAAAGGCAAATCCCGTCTGGCTCATGGCCAGCAACATCAATTGACCCCCTTGATTTGGTAGGACCTTTTCTCAAATGGATGCTGCCCTTGACCCCCACAGCCAAGAGTTACTGAGAGACTGGCAAGCTGTTGCCAAAGCACATGACCTCACAGAACTCAAACCCAATTCAAATCGTTTGGCCTTTGCGGATCCAGAATTTTTGACGCGAAGAGACACGCGCGGCATTCGAATCCAACTCGAACTGCTCAAACCCGATTTGGCGCAACAAGAATTGGGCATTGAAAACACCATCGTGATCTTTGGAAGCGCCAGGTTTGTGAGCCCAGAAAAAGCGCAAGAAAAGCTCCTCGAAGCCACCTTGGTGGGAGAACCCAAGGCACTTGCCAAGGCACAAGCGATCCTCAGAAACTCGCACTACTACGAGCAAGCTCGAATTTTTGCCAAAGAAATCACTGAGGGCTCCAAGAGCCGGCCCGATCACGAAAAACTCTATGTTTGCACAGGTGGTGGCCCAGGCATCATGGAAGCTGCCAACCGAGGTGCCTTTGAAGCAGGTGGCTTGAGCGTTGGACTCAACATTGCGCTACCCTTTGAGCAAGAGCCCAATCCCTACATCACGCCTGAGTTGTGTTTTCGCTTTCACTACTTTGCCCTTCGCAAGATGCACTTCATGATGCGAGCCAAAGTGTTGGTGGCGTTTCCCGGTGGATTTGGAACCATGGACGAGCTCTTTGAAACACTCACACTCGTGCAATGTAAAAAATCCAAGCCCGTGCCCATCATTCTTTTTGGTTCCGATTATTGGAAACGCGTCTTCCACCCGGAAGTGCTTGTGGAAGAAGGCGCCATCAATGAGGAGGACTTGAACCTCTTTCACTACGTTGACGACTTAGAGCAGGCTCACAAAATCATTCGTGACTTTTATCCACTCTAAGCCCCCAAGCCAGTCGGGCGCCAGATCCAACGGTTGCTGAAACCACCCAAAAGAGGCCACTCACACCAATCCAAGTGCCCGCCGCTCCAAAAAGCATGGGCATGAAAACACTTGAGGTGTTGACCATCATCGCACGCAGCCCCAAAGCTTCCCCCTGCCGATGCTCTGGTGTGATTTGATGCATGGTGCTCATGAGCATGGGCTGCACACTGCCCAAGAACAATCCCAAGCCCCCAGAGCAAATGGCCATCCAAAACACCGAGTCGGTGAGTGGGTAAAGGCCCATCAAAATCGCTGTCATGATCATGGCAACGGTCATGATCTGCCACTCTAAAAGTCTTTGGGCAATCACAGGCAATACAAATCGAATGAGCGCAGCGCACACCGCAAAGATGCCCATCACCGTCCCTATGGCCGTGGCACTGACGCCCCTTTCATGACCTAGCAAAGGCACCATGAAGGTGTGCAAATCCCAGCATGATGACATGAACCAATTGACCAAGAGCAGTTTTCTGAGCATTGGATTTTCCAAGAGATCCCAAATGCGCCTCTTCTCTAAGGGCTCTTCCAATTCATTGGACTTGGGCGAGACTTCATTTTTGACTCCAAACCATGCCAAAAAGGGAATGACACTCAAAAACACAAATGCCGCTTGAAATCCATATTGATCGATCAACAAGCCCACGAAAAAAGGGCCAATCAAGTTCGAGATCGCTGGCCCCATCGAGAGCCAACTGAAGGCAAGTTTCAAATCTTCGTGCGTTTTACCAATTCTCCCCACATGGCGTTGCAAGGCGATGATGGTGGAGCCCGCAGAGCCACCCGTGAGCAAAGCCCCTACGCAAAGGATTGGGAATATAGGATTGAGCACACACAACAATCCCCCCAAACTAGAGGTCAAGACCCCGATCATGAGGGGCAACTTGAGCCCGTGACGATCGGCAAACCGGCCTGCTGGAAGGGCCAAAAAAACCTGTGTCAAGGAAAAGAGTGACATCAACACGCCCACCTCAGCACTGGAGTGCCCAAGCTTCAAAGCCATCAAGGGAGCTGCAAGCCGCATGCCCGTCATGCAAGCGTGCAAACAAATTTGCGCGCCAATCAGGCGAACCAATTGAGCCTTCATGTTGCCTTTGAAGCGCCAGTGTCCTCGTCCTCAGCACCCTCATCCAACTCTGAATGAGACTCCAAAATGGGCAAAATGGCCAATGCTTCGCCCTCTGGCAAACTCTCAACCCCTTTGAGAGCACGCCTCATTTGTCGGCCCCTGGTGTCGGCCCGATCCAAAGTGTCAGCTGCTTTTTGCACCTGCTCTCGCACCTTGCCCACCCATTCACCATAACGCTCAAACTCGGTTTTGACTGCACCCAAAACGCGCCACACCTCAGAGGCTTGCTCTTGAAGCGCCAAGGTTCTAAAGCCCATTTGCAAGCTGTTGAGCATGGCCAATAAAGTCGTGGGCCCAGCCAAAGTCACCCGGTGATCACGTTGCAAGGTGTCCATGAGACCGGGGCGCCTCAGAACCTCAGCATAAAGACCTTCAACGGGCAAGAACAAGATGGCAAAGTCGGTGGTGTGAGGAGGCGCCAAGTAATTCTCCGCAATGCTCTTGGCCTCGGCTTTGATCCGCACCTCAAGCGCCTTGGCCGCAGCCTCTGCAGCAGGCGCGTTGGCTTGGTCTCTGGCGTCAAGGAGACGCTCGTAATCATCCCTTGGAAACTTTGCATCAATGGGTAGCCACACCGTTTCATGAGCTTCACCACGGCCTGGAAATTTAATGGCAAAGTCAACCCTTTGATTGCTCCTGGGGCGGGTCTCAACTTGCTTTGAGTATTGCTCCACGGTGAGCACTTGCTCGAGCAAGGCTTCGAGTTGAGTTTCACCAAAAATACCTCTGCTCTTGACGTTGGTGAGCACTCGCTGCAAGTCACCTACACCTTGTGCCAAATTTTGCATGAGCCCAAGACCTTGGTGCACTTGCTCCAATCGGTCGGCCACTTGTTTGAAACTCTGCGACAAGCGGGTCTCCAGCGTCGTTTGGAGCTTTTCATCCACCACTTGACGCATCTCTTCGAGTTTCGCCGCATTTGAACTCTGCAAGTGTTGCAGTTGCTGATCCAGCGTTCCCCTCACCTCAGACAAACGAAGTGAGTTGCTCTCGCTCATGGCCAAAATTTGCGTGCTCAATGAGTCGCTCAATCCCTTTTGAAGGGCACTCATTTGCTCCATTTGCTGGGTCTGAAATTGTCCCAAGTTCAGCGTCAACTCTTGCCGTGAGGTTTTAAGATTTTCGTGAATTTCGTAGCGAACATCCCGCTCCAAGCGTTCGATTTTCTCTTGCAAGTTTTTGATTTCGATCAAAAGCTCATCGGGCTGTTTGGACTGAGAGCGCTTGGAGAGCATCAAGACCAACAACAAAATCAAACAAAACGGGATCAAGAGTGATGTGAAGTCCATGTCTAAGATTTCGCTTTCTAGCGTTTGAGCACTTCAGGATTGAGGGGAGTTTTGACTTGAGCGTGCTCAAAAAAACCGATGAGATTGTCTGCTGCGAGTTGACACATGGCCAAACGCGTGGCCAAACTTGAACTGGCGATGTGAGGCGTCAAGACCACTCGCTCCAACTCCAAGAGCCTTGGGTTGACCCGGGGCTCGCCTTCGTAAACATCCAACCCTGCGCCACCCAAATGACCAGAGATGAGCGCATCTGCAAGCGCATCCTCATCGACCAATCCCCCTCGGGCCAAGTTGATGAAGTGTGCGCCTTTTTTCATGAGCGAGAACTCTTTGGCACCAATGAAGTGGTGGGACTCAGGGGAATAGGGAAGCACCAAAATCACATGATCCGATCTCTGCAGCAAATCGTGCAAAGGAGCCCAACTCGCGCCTAAACCTTGCTCAACTTCAGCACTGAGTCGGGTGCGGTTGTGATAAATGATGGACATGCCAAAACCATGAAAGGCACGCTTTGCGATGGCTTGGCCAATGCGCCCCATGCCCACGATGCCCAAGGTGGATCCGTGCACATCCATGCCACTCAAAAGATCGTAGCGCCACTCGGCCCATTTGCCAGCCCTTAGAAATCTCTCGCCCTCGCTCATTCGCCTGGCTGTTGCCAGTATCAAAGCCAGCCCAAAATCTGCTGTGGTCTGGGTGAGCACATCTGGAGTATTGGTTGCCAAAATGCCCCTGGCCGTCATCGCTTTGAGATCAAAGTTGTTGAACCCCACGATCATGTTTGCACACATTTTGAGTTGCTTGCAATGCGTGAGCACAGCCTCATTGATGACATCAGCACTGGTGGTAAGCGCTGCATCACAATCGGACAAAGCGTGGGTCCAAGTCTCAAAGGTCCAAGGCACATTGGATTGGTTGTCAATCACTTCGAAGTGAGATTTCAATCGCTCCAAGACTTCTGGAAAAATCGGTTTTGCAACCTGCAGTTTAGGTAAATTCATCAGATGAAAGGGGTTGAGAGAAATGAAAAAAAGATGCTTTAAAGCTCAAAGACCCATGGCAAGGCAAGCGGTATTTCATGCAAGCAACACCCTTTGCACATAGAAACAAAGTGCCCCTGAGCCGTAGCCCACGATTGCAATCCAAGTGATGTGACGCGCATACCAACTGAAGCGAATTCCCTCTTGCCCCATGGCAACCACGCCTGAGGAGGAACCCACCAAGAAGATGGACCCACCAGTGCCCGCACAGTAGGCCAAAAAGACCCAAATCAAATCGTTCTGAGCCAAGGCTTGTTTGCCCAACATGCTCATGGCTCCACTGACCAAAGGAATGTTGTCAATGAGTGAGCTCATGAGCCCCAAGACCAGCACCACATCAAACTCTGAACCCAAGTGATCCATGAGCCACTGCAGTAGGCTCGAGAGGCTGCTGGTGTGGGCGAGCATTTCCATGCAAAACAAAAGCCCAGCTATGAACAAAATGGAGGAAAAATCAATCTCTCTCAAGGCCTCCAGGATTGAAAAAATCCCCGCATCCTCATCTTCTTCATCGTCTTCGTCTTCAAAGCCATGACCCTCATTCGCCACAACTTGCTGAGTCGCTTCATGCGATTGAAGATCTGATTTTTGGTCGGCCCTCAACCTGGCCAAAGACTCGGCCAAGAGACTTGCACGTGTGGCTTGTTTCAAGGCCAAGTTCTTTTGAAGGTCTTTGCTCAGACCTCCGGAGTTGAGTTTGCCCGGTATCGGGTCAATGGTGTAGTGGCTAAAGAGATTCAACAACGGATCCACCACGACACCCATGGTGCCCAGCAACAACAAGCCAATCATGAAAGGGGGTAAGCCAGTCAAGCTCGCACCCCAAGGAATAAAGACCATGGCAAAGAGTCCAAGGATCAAAACACCCCAATGCAACCACTCCAGATGAGGGTCAGCTTTGAGGAGCATTCGTGCAGCCATTCTTTTCTTGGCCCTTTGCTCTTGCTGCAATTGTTCACCCATGGCTTTGCGCCACAACATCGCAGACATGATCAAAAGCGGAACTGCGCAACTGATGAGTGCGGGCACAAAGCCCGCCTTCACCAACCCCAGGGCCGTGACTTTGCCACCAATCCACAAAATACTGGAGGTGACATCACCAATGGGAGACCAAGCTCCACCGGCGTTGGAGGCCAATATGATCATTCCCACAAAGTACAAATGCAACTGGCGATCTTTGAATTGATTTTTAACCAAGGTCAGCATGAGCAGTGTGGCCGTCATGTTGTCAATGACTGAACTCAACACAAAGGTCGCGCCCGTGACTCGGCAAAGTTGGTAAACCACGTTGTTGCATACCATGAGGCGCTTCAAGCCATCAAAGCCTTGGTAACCATCTATCCATTCCACCAAGGCCATCACCGTCATGAGAAAGAGAACGATCTCAGCGACCTTCAAGGTCGAGGACGCCATGTCCGCTTGCAGCACACTCGCATCCGTCATGAAAACCGCGTACAAGGTCCACAACAACCCTGCACCAAACAAAGACAATGAAATTCGACTGATCCGAGTCCACTCCTCCAAAGAGATGGCCAAATAAATCAGCACAAAAATCAGTGCGGCCAACCAAGTCATGTTCATGCGAAATACTTCAAAGCGAGGGGTTGGGCCATGTTCATTTGGGTGGCAAAGCGCTTGCCGATGAGGATGCAGCACTCTTATCTTCCCCGTTGGGGGGAGCAATGTCAAAGACTTGCCTCAAATAAGCCAAGTATTTCTCATCGGTACACATGTTCTTGGACGGCGTGTCGGAGAGCTTGGCCACGGGTTGACCATTGCAATTGACCATTTTGATCACGATTTGCAAGGGCTCGTAACCCAAGTCATTGGTCAAATTGGTGCCAATGCCAAAGGCGAGTTGACAGCGTCCTCTGAATTGTTGGTAGAGCTCAATGGTTTTGGGGACGGTCAAGCCATCGCTGAAAATCAAAATTTTTGTTTTGGGGTCTACGCGATGGGCCTTGTAATGCGCAATCATTCGCTCACCCCAAGCAAACGGATCTCCACTGTCGTGGCGAGCGCCATCAAAGAGCTTGCAAAAATACAAGTCAAAGTCTCTCAAAAAGGGCTCAATGCCGTAAACATCAGACAAGGCGATCCCCAAGTCTCCCCTGTACTCGCGCGCCCATGACTCAAAGCCAAAGACCTGCGAGTCCCTCAATCTTGGCCCCAGTGCTTGACAGGCTTGTAAATACTCATGCGCCATGGTGCCCAAAGGCGTCAAGCCAAGCGTCATGGCAAAAAAGACGTTGCTCGTGCCAGCCAATTGGCCTTTTTGACCGACTCCCAACTGCGTTTGAAGAACCCTCAAGACCTCCTCTTGCCAGGCTTTGGAGAAGCGCCTGCGCGTGCCGTAGTCGGCAATTTTGAGGTCTCCAAGATTGGCGCTTTTGAGTTGATTGATTTTTTCACTCAAACGTCGTCTGCCCTCGAGCAAGTCCCCCATGGGGTAGAGCCGCTTGAAGGCCACTTCGTTCACAATGGCGAGCACTGGAATTTCAAACAATATGGTGTGCAGCCAAGGACCTTTGATGACAATGTCCAAGTCTCCGCTGTCAGTGGTGGAGACGGTGATGTACTTTTCATTGAGCTTGAACAAAGCCAAGAAATCCACAAAATCGCTTTTGATGAACCTCAAACCTCTGAGCCAAGAGAGTTCCGCTTCTTTGAAACTCAGGGTGCACAAAGATTTGATTTCATGCCTGATTTCTTGTGCCAAATTGCCAAGCTTCACCCCTTCGTTGCGACACTTGAAGCGATACTCGACTTGAGAGCCCGGAAATTGATGCAAAACGGCTTGCATCATGGTGAACTTGTACAAATCTGTGTCAAGCAAACTGGTGATGATCATCTACACGGCTCCTAGCGCTTGAGCGGTTTGCAAAAGATTGAAATTCATGACAACCAAGTGGTGAATTCATCCACAGCCACCCTGGGCGTTTTAAAGGTGTTCACAAGCTCTTGCTCATTGGGCCAACCCAATGACATGCCACAAACCAAGGATTCATCGCCCGATGCCCCAATGTGAGGCATCACGAGGGTTGAAAAATTGACCCAAGCCGCTTGAGGGCAGGTTGCCAATCCTCGGGCATGGGCAGCGAGCATGATGTTTTGCAAGAACATGCCGTAATCGATCCAAGAGCCTTTTTCAAGCGTCTTGTCTATGGTGAAGATCAAACCCACTGGAGCGCCAAAAAAAGCAAAGTTTTTTTGATGCTGCAGGTGCATTTTGTCTTTTTGATCGCGCTCAATTCCAAGCAGTTTATACAAGCCCCAACCGTTTTCTCGTCTCCTCTCGATATATGGAGACTTCCACTGGGTTGGGTAATACTCATAGGGCTTTGGAAAGTTGGTGCTCAAAGAGGGGTCGCGAGCCAAGGCATCGTGAGCTTGGATGACTTTTTGAGACAAGTCCTTCAAACTTTGACCCTGTAGGACATAGACGCGCCAAGGCTGGATGTTGCTCCCCGAGGGCGCACGGGAAGCCACAGACAAGATGCCTTGAAGGGTTTCACGCTCAATTTCTCGATCCAAATAAGCTCTGCAAGAAGATCTTGAGTGCAAGATGCGGTCGAAAAAACTCGGATCCAATGAGCTCATGCCCTCACCTCTTGCGCCTGGGCAGGAGCAACCATGCACACTGAGTTCAAACAGGGGTCAAAAAGCAAGGTGACTCTCAACAGGTAGCTAAAACCCCATTTTAGCTCCAACCCATGCAGTGAAAGTGACTCTTTCAGCGCCAATTTCCCCAAGCTTGGTAAGCCGCCTGCCCCGCGTGAAAGGTGTTGATTTGCACTTGTAAGGTGTCCTCCATTTGGGTGCCGTAGCCCCCAGCCATCACGAAAGCCAAGGGTGAACGCATCTCATGCGCCCATGAGAAAACCCGCTCATCTCTCGCCTTGAGTCCCTCTGTGCTCACCGATAAGCGGCCCAATCGGTCACCAATATGTGGGTCTGCCCCAGCCAAGTAGAAAATAAAGTCCGGCTTGAATTGACTTGAGAGCCTGAAGAGGGCTTCCTCGAGTGCCTGCAAGTAAGCTTGGTCTTCGCATCCGTCAGGCAGCTCAACGTCCATGTCACTTTGTTCTTTGCGAAAGGGGAAGTTTTTGGCCCCGTGCATTGAAAAAGTAAAGACTGAGCTGTCGTTGGCAAAAATCTGAGCGCTTCCATTGCCTTGGTGCACATCCAAATCGATCACCAAGACCTTGGTGCGTTTTTTCAACAATCGATCGTTTTGAGCCTGAATCAAACGAGCAGCCACAGCCACGTCGTTGAAGACGCAAAAGCCACCCCCCCGATCTGAGTAGGCATGGTGGGTCCCACCAGCCATGTTGGCACTGACCCCGTTTTGCAGGGCCTCTTTGGCCGCCATGATGGTGGCGCCTACAGATGCGCGAGCTCGCTCCACCATCCCCTCAGACCAAGGAAATCCTATTTCCCTTTGAACCTCAGGGGCCAAGGTCCCAGTGATGACTTGCTCCACATAAAGCGGAGTATGAACCAAGGCCAACTCCCCCAAGGTGGCGGGCTGACTTTGAATCAGCTCCAATTGAGGCAATTCTTTGAGCAAGGCATCCTTCAGTTTTTCGTACTTGCCCATGGGAAATCGATGCCCAAGCGGCAAAGGCTGCAATTGAGTTCCTGCGAAAAACACCTTCAAACACGACCCCTTTTGAGGAAAAAGCTCAACAAACATTCAAGAAAGGGCGATGTCTCCATGAAAAAGACATTTTTTAGAGGGCTCTCTCTAATGTGCCTCTTCCCAACCCTTGAAGCCTTGTAATTGCTCATCAGATCCCTATACTTGTATACATGTTGCAACGCACAAATTCTTTCGAGAGTGCATGCACTTCCTGTCAACCCTTTTTTATACCTCTGGAGAATATTATGCTAACGATCGAACAAATGACTGCAACTCACAAAAATAACCTGGATGTTTTCTTTGGCATGTCTGAGAAAGCATTTGCTGGCGTCGAGAAAATGGTTGAGCTCAACTTGGCCGCAGCCAAATCAGCTTTGGATGACAGCTTGAACCAAGCTCACAGCCTCTTGGCCGTGAAGGATCCTGCTGAAGCCATCAGCCTTCAAACCGCTGTGTACCAACCCTTGGCAGAAAAAACTGCTTCTTATTCACGTCACTTGTATGACATCGCTACTAGCACAAGCACTGACATTGCCAAAACAGTTGAGTCACAATTCCATGATGCACAATCACAGTTCATGAATTTGGTCGACACTGCCTCTAAAAATGCACCCCAAGGCTCTGAGGCTGTCGTGGCCATGTTCAAAAGCGCTTTGACTGCATCACAAAATGCTGCTGAAACAGTGCAAAAAGCGGTCAAACAAGTCGCAGAAACTGCAGAAGCCAATCTGCAAGCCGTGGCCAACACTGCCACTACAGTGACACCCAAAGCAACGACCAAAAAGCGCGCTGCTTGATCTGCGGGTTTCCCAAGAACAAGACATCTTTAGGTGTCCTGTGAAAAAAGACTTGAGGGAGTGATTCCTCAAGTCTTTTGTTTTATGAGCTCAAGAAACAATCAGGGCTGTTTGGCTTGGAGCAACGCTTTGAGCTGGGGCAACTGAGCCAACATGGCAGCGCGCCCGGCCTCGATGGAGCGCTTTCGTTCGCTAAACGATGTTGAACCCACACCCGAGAGAACTGGCTTGACCACCACATCGGCGCCTTTGAGCTCAAAGTCAGTGATGGTTTTTCCCATGATGTTGAAGGTTTGCAGCAAGATTTGCAGCATGCCATCTGACTTGTTGCTCTCTGGAGGCGTTGAGATGTCCACAGCGATCACGATGTCGGCGCCCATTTGACGCGCAAATCTCACCGGCACAGGAGACACCAAGCCGCCATCCACATAGTCCTTGTCTGCGATGGTGACGGGTTGAAAGACAGCAGGCACAGCGCTTGAGGCGCGCACTGCAGTAGAGACGTCACCCCTTTGAAACAAAATGGCTTGTCCGGTGTGCAAGTCAGTTGCAACAATACCCAGGGGAATTTTCATGTCTTCGATTTTTTGAACACTCAACTGCTGACCCACATATTTGGCCAACGCATCCCCTCGCATGACGCCTCGCCCGATGAGCGGCATGTTCCAATCGGCCAATGTTTTCTCATCCATGGTCTCGGACAAGTGCTGGAGTTGCTCCGCTGATTTTCCGCTCGCGTAAAAGGCCCCCACCACACTCCCAGCCGAGGTCCCCACCACCAATTGGGGCCTGATTCCCGCTTCCTCCAAGACCTCAATCACACCCACATGTGCAAATCCTTTGGCGGCTCCGCCCCCAAGCGCCAATCCCAACTTCAAGGGTCGTTTGTTCAAAGCGTCGGCATTTGGCGTTTGTGATGTATTGGCCTCATTTGGCTTTTCGCCAAGCGTGCCCAGGGAAGACTTGGGCGCCGCACAAGACACCAGCAAAGCGGCCATGAACAACACACTTGAGGTGCGAACTGAGCGCTGCAACTTTTGCGTGGCATTGATGAAAAAGAATGAATCAATCAAGAACATGGGGTTAAGCGAAAAGTCCAAGGACTTTGCGGGAAATGATGAAAGCACCATTGTCCCATGACACTGCTGGCTTTGAGCCCCCCACATCACTGCGCCATTGAAGTCATGGGGTCAATACAAGGCAAAAGATGTATTTTTTCTCTGCCCTGCAAGGTCTAAAATGAACTACCCTGCTTTTGTTGCACCATGTCCATTCCACAATCCTTCATTCAAGATTTGCTCTCCCGTGTTGACATCGTGGATGTGGTGGGGCGCCATGTTCAATTGAAGAAAGCCGGCGCCAACTTCTCAGGCCTATGCCCCTTTCACACAGAAAAGTCACCCTCCTTCACCGTGAGTCCAACCAAACAGTTCTACCACTGCTTTGGTTGCGGCAAGAACGGAAACGCCATTGGGTTCATGATGGACTACAGTGGTTTGCACTTTGTGGAGTCCATCAAAGATCTGGCACAAAGTTACGGCATGGTGGTGCCTGAGACGGAATTTTCTGCTGAAGACAAAAAAGCTGCTTTCGAACACCACGAAAAACAAGTCTCCTTGGTGGGAGCGCTCGAGAGTGCCGTGGGTTTTTACAAAAAACAACTCAAATCAGCGCCCCATGCCATCGATTACCTCAAAAAAAGGGGGCTATCTGGAGAGATTGCCAAGAAATTTGGACTGGGTTATTCCCCCAACGAATGGCAAGGCCTGGCACAAGTTTTCCCACAATACCAAGATGCCACGTTGGTGGAGGCCGGTCTGGTCATTGAGAACAAGGAAACCCAGGGCCAGGAAAAACGCTATGACCGATTTCGCGATCGAATCATGTTTCCGATTCGAAACATCAAGGGCGAATGCATTGGTTTTGGCGGCAGGGTGATGGGGGATGGAACGCCAAAATACCTGAATTCGCCTGAGACGGCCGTGTTCTCCAAGGGGCGAGAGTTGTACGGTCTCTTTGAGGCCAGAGCGTCCATCAAAGAGAGTGGATTTGCCGTTGTGACTGAGGGCTACATGGATGTGGTGGCTTTGGCCCAATTGGGATTCTCCCAAGCGGTGGCCACCTTGGGCACCGCTTGCACCAACGAACATGTTCAAAAACTCTTTCGCTTCACCGACACCATTGTGTTTGGTTTTGATGGGGACTCAGCAGGCAGGCGCGCTGCAAAAAAAGCACTTGAAGTTTCACTGCCTTTTGCAAAGGACAACCGAAGCATCAAGTTCTTGTTCCTCCCTGCTGAGCATGACCCTGACAGCTTCATAAGAGAGCAAGGTGTGGATGCCTTCTCCAGAGCCATATCGAGTGCAACACCGTTGAGTCAATTTTTGATCGATGTTGCTCGTCAAGGCTGCGAGCTCTCAAGCGCTGAGGGACGAGCGTTGTTGGCCAGCCAAGCCAGACCCCTTTGGACGGCCTTGCCCACTGGAGTGCTCAAAAGCCAATTGCTTTTAGAGATCGCTGAGCTCATTGGCATCGGTTTGCATGAGTTAAGACAATTGTGGGAGCCCAGCACACAAGATAACAAGTCCTACTCGGGCGCCAAAACCACCAACCGCCAAGCACCCTACTCCAAAGGGCAAGCAGCAAGCGAAGAAAACCCCCGACCCAGTAAGAGAGGTAACTTTGGTAACAGCAACAATACCTCAACTCAACCCAGTCCAAACCGAGGAAGACTCAGGCAATCCCCCATGACGCGCGAAGACAGGGCATTGCAGGTGCTTTTCTCACAAATGGAGCGATGGTCCAAGTTGAGTTCAGAACAACAAAGTCTTTTGTGTCACCTCCCCCCTCCACACGGTTTGGCCTTCACATGGTTGGATCGACAACTCAACGCTCAAGGGGTGCTGGAGTGGAATGAACTCAAAGTGATGTGCAAAAGTGAGCCTTGGGCTGAATGGCTTGAAAAACTCATTCAAAACATCACCAGCGAGTTCGATAGCGATGCAGCCGAACTCAAAAGCATTCTCTTCGAGATGGAAAAAGCAGATATTTCTGCCAAGCTCACCCAAATGGCCACCATGGTGGGCAATGACCCAGATGCCTACAAACAATTCAAGAGCCTAAGCGCTCGTTTTGCATTGCTTAAATCGAGCAATGCGGTATAATCCATTCACCCAAGCGCGACAGCAACACCTCCGGGCCGGCCAACTTTGACTCAAGACGACGTCATCTCTCGCCAATAACCGCAAGGACTGCATCCCAAATGTTCGCCCAAACAGCTTGGCCCTAGAGCTTTCCCCCTTTCATACTCCATGTACTCATTTGTACCCTTTCAGGGTGCATATGCCTTTTCCTTTAGAGGATTGATCATGTCTGATAGAAAAACTGCCCAAAAAGCGAGCACTCCATCTAAAAAAACACCCGCTAAAAAGGCAAGTCCTGCTCCTGCGGCCAAAAAAACTGCGGCCAAACCGACCAAGGTGACTTCAAACACCAAGGTCACGACAACAACAAAATCCAAAACAAACGTGCCGACGACGGCCGTCAAGAAAGCTCCTGTGCCCTTATCCAAAACCAGTGCAACAAAACCTGCTGCGCCTGCACCTAAGACAAACAAAGTGGCGGCCAAACCCGTCGTCAAAGTTGCAGTCAAAACACCTGCTGCAAAAGCCAAACCTGTTGCCAACACTGCTTCAAAAGCACCTGTAAAAGCGCCAGCCAAAACGCCTAAAAAGGAAGCTGTCACCTCAGCGTCCACGAAGCCTGCTGCCAAGACCCCAGTGAAGGCGCCTGCCAAAGCTGCTCCTGCCAAAGCTGCTCCTGCAAAAGTTGCTCCTTCCAAAGCCCCAGCCAACGCATCAAAAGCCAAGGCAAAGTCCAAAGTGGTGGAGAAAGACATCATTGAAGACGAAGAGTTACTAGACGTTGAGAGCGAAGCGCCCGAGGAAAGTGGCTCAAGCACTGAAAAGGTCAAGCCACTTCGAATGAAAATCAGCAAGGCCAAGGAACGTGCTTTGATGAAAGAGTTTGGACTGGATGAAACAGTCTTGTCCGAAGAGGACATTGCCAAACGCCGTCAACGTCTGAAGACTTTGATCAAACTCGGTAAAACACGGGGCTATTTGACCCACGGTGAAATCTCCGATCACTTGCCCGACAAACTTGTCGATGCAGAGACATTGGAAGTTGTGATCTCCATGCTCAACGACATGGCTGTCGCTGTGTTTGAGCAAACCCCAGATGCCGAGACGCTCCTCATCAACAACACGGGAGCAACTGCAGCAACTGAAGAAGAGGCCGAAGAGGAAGCCGAAGCTGCCTTGTCCACAGTGGACAGTGAATTCGGCAGAACCACAGATCCGGTTCGCATGTACATGCGAGAGATGGGCACTGTTGAGCTACTGACCCGTGAGGGTGAGATTGAAATCGCCAAGCGCATCGAAGGCGGCTTAATGGCGATGATGGAGGCCATCAGTGCCTCACCTGCCACCATTGCTGAAATTTTGCGAATGGCTGACGACATTCGTCAAAACAAAGTGGTGATCTCAAGTGTGGTTGATGGCTTCTCCAATGCTGACGAAGCCGATGACTACGTGGCCGAAGAGGACTTTGATGAGTTCGACGAAGCCGATGACGATGATGGCAAAGGTGGCTCAAAAGCGCTCACCAAAAAATTAGAAGAACTCAAGCGCGAAGCGCTTGAGAGATTTGATCGGATTTCCTCCTTGTTTGAACAAGTGCACGCCACCTATGACAAGGAAGGCTATGGAACTGCAAACTATCAAAAGGCGCAACGTGCTTTGAGCGATGAGCTCATGACCATTCGCTTTACAGCGCGCACCATTGAAAAATTGTGTGAAATGGTTCGTGGACAAGTCGAAGATGTTCGTAAAAAAGAGCGTCAACTCAGACGCATCATCGTGGATAAATGTGGCATGCCACAGGACGTTTTCATCAAAGACTTCCCGCCCAACTTGTTGAATTTGAAATGGGTTGAAAAGCAAGCCAGCGCTGGCAAGGCTTGGTCCAACACCATGGCTCGCAACATTCCACCGATTCAAGAGCTGCAACAAAATTTGATTGATCTTCAATCCAAAGTGGTGGTGCCTTTGACACAACTCAAAGACATCAACAAGCGAATGAATGAAGGTGAGGCAGCTTCCAGGAACGCCAAAAAGGAGATGATTGAGGCTAACCTTCGTTTGGTGATCTCGATTGCCAAAAAGTACACCAACCGTGGACTGCAATTCTTGGATTTGATCCAAGAGGGCAACATCGGCCTCATGAAAGCCGTGGACAAGTTTGAATACCGCCGTGGCTACAAGTTTTCAACTTATGCCACATGGTGGATTCGCCAAGCGATCACCCGCTCCATTGCGGATCAAGCGCGCACCATTCGCATCCCAGTGCACATGATCGAGACCATCAACAAGATGAATCGCATCTCAAGACAACACTTGCAAGAGTTTGGCTTTGAACCCGATGCAAGCATCTTGGCTGAGAAGATGGAGATTCCAGAGGACAAGATCAGAAAGATCATGAAAATCGCCAAGGAGCCCATCTCCATGGAAACTCCCATTGGAGACGATGATGACTCACACTTGGGTGACTTCATTGAGGACTCGGCCAACACTGCTCCAATTGAAGCCGCAATGCAAGCGGGCTTGCGCGATGTGGTCAAAGACATCCTAGATGGCTTAACGCCCAGAGAGGCCAAAGTGCTTCGCATGCGCTTTGGCATCGAAATGAGCACCGACCATACATTGGAAGAGGTGGGCAAACAGTTTGACGTCACTCGCGAGCGTATTCGTCAAATTGAAGCCAAGGCCTTGAGAAAACTCAAACACCCATCTAGAAGCGACAAGCTCAGAAGCTTCATTGATTCGGTCTGATCCGAAATTTAACCCGCAAAAAAGCCGCCATGTTCCATCATGGCGGCTTTTTTATTTAAACCCTCAGGGTTATGTTATTGGTTGTTGAGCTTGATGTTGGCCTGGGAAATGGCTTGTCCCCAAAGCTGCGAATCGGTCTTCAAAAAGGCAACGAACTCTTGCGGACTCATGGCTTTAAGCTCTCCACCGTATGAACGCCATTTTTCAATGAGTGTTGGATTTTGAGAGGTGGCTTTTTGCATGGCTTGGGCCAATTTGTCCACAATGGCTTTGGGAGTTCCAGCGGGCGCAAATAGGCCTGTCCAAGCCGTAGGAGCATATTCGCTAAGACCAGCCTCAGCAAAAGTCGGAACATCTGGGAAATTGGGGTGCCTGGTTTTTCCCGTCAAAGCCAAAATTTTCAATTTACCCGCCTTCACATTTCCCAAGGCAACGGGTAAGGCATCAAACATCAAGTTCACTTGACCAGCCACCAAATCGCTATATGGACTTGAAGTGTTGTAAGGAATGAATTTCAGCTTAACTCCAGCACTTGAGGCAAACCATTCCCCAGCCAAGTGAGAGTAGCTACCAATTCCAGATGTGGCAACATCAACACTCTCAGGAGCGGCCTTGAGTGAGGCAATGAGCTCCTTGGCGTTCTTAGCGGGCAAGTTTGCGTTGGCAATCAATGCCGTATTGAGAAGCCCAAAAATACTAATGGGCGCAAAATCACGCTCACTGTCGTAGTTGACTTTGTTGTAAACGTGAGTCACGATCGAAAAGGTTGAAGTGGCCCCCACCATTAGTGTGTATCCATCGTTAAGTGATTTGGCACCCGCTTCAGTCCCAATCATGCCTGCAGCTCCCGGACGATTGTCAACCACCACGGGCTGACCCAAGACCTTGCTCAACTCCAGGGCAATTTCTCGTGTGTTTGCATCTGGACCCGTACCAATTGGAAATGGGGTAATGATTTTGATGGGCTTGTTCGGGTAATCGTCAGCCCATGACACCCCATGGGTGAGAAAACTCAAAAGTAAAGTAAATCCAAGAATAAAAAGCTTCACGGCAAGTGTCTCCAGAGCAGTTGATTTGATAATTTTTTTAATAATACATTAATTTAAACTTAAAAAATAGAATTTTTATCATTAAATGATAAAATTTTTAATTAAATGAAAGCTTTAAAAGCATGAACGATCGAAACCACCCTGAACTTTTACAAAGTGACCTGCAATTTAGTCACCTTGGATTTCACACCACCAACCTGGAGTTGATGGCTGATTTTTACAAACAAGTTTTGAGCTTCACCCAAACCGATAGAGGTCAATTGGGTGCAGTTAACTTGATCTTTTTATCACGGGACCCCACAGAACACCATCAAATTGTTCTGATGGATGGTAGGCCTCAAGACAATCCATATTGCGTCATCAATCAAATTTCGTTTCGGGTTCCCCATCTATCCATGCTGAGAAAGCTTCACGATCGGGTCAAAAGCAGTGCCTTGGCCAGTGATCTGGTTAGCGTTACACATGGAAATGCAATTTCTATCTACTTCAGAGATCCAGAAAAAAATAGGATCGAAGTTTTCATGGACACGCCCTGGTACTGTGAGCAACCCTTGAGAGAAGTCATCGATTTGAGCCAATCGGATGAACAAATCATGGAAACCACCAAACGAATTGCCATCTCCAGACCCAATTTCCAAGATAGAGAGACGTGGATCAAAAGTATGAAGCAAAGAATGGGTTATGAGTGATGAAGCACACAACCTGTGATGTGGCCATTGTTGGATTAGGCCCTGGAGGAGCAACACTGGGCAATTTGCTGGGGCAAGCGGGTGTATCGGTGTGCGTCATTGAAAAAGAAGCAAGCATCTATCCCCTACCCAGAGCCATTCATTTTGATGGCGAGGTCATGCGAATATTTCAATCCATCGGCTTGCGAGAGCAAGTTGAAGAGATCTCAAGACCTGGACTAAAGGGCATGCATTTTGTCAACGCTCAAAACGAAACCCTTTTGATTCGAGGTGGGACGGGATTGAATGGCCCACATGGGTGCGCCAACAATTACTACTTTCATCAACCCGAACTCGAAGTAGTGCTTCGGGAGGGATTGAATAGATTTCCAAATGTTTCTCTCTACCTCGAGCATGAGGTTGTCTCCGTTGATCCAATCGATGAAGTAGTGACGTTACTGGTCAACAACAAAAGCAGCAACACCCAGAAAGAAATAAGAGCCAAATACGTCATCGGTTGCGATGGTGCTCGCTCCTTCATTCGGCGAGTCATCAACTCTGGTCATATTGATTTAGGCCTCGAACAACCTTGGCTGGTCTTTGACATCTTGCTAAACGAAAACGCTCCGAGCTTGCCTGACCACACTGTACAAATCTGCGATCCAGCAAGACCCATGACCTTTTGCAACGTGACTAAAAATAGGCGTCGCTTTGAAATCATGCTTCTCCCGGGTGACGACTCGCAAAAGATGACGCAAGAAAATGAACTTTGGAAATTGGTCTCCAAATGGATCAAACCTGAACAGGCCAGTATTGAGCGAGCGGCCATCTACACTTTCCACTCCATCATCGCTAGTGGATGGAGGAAAAATAGGCTGCTCCTGGCAGGTGATGCATGTCACCAAACCCCTCCTTTCTTAGGACAAGGGATGTGCGCATGCATTAGAGATGCGGCGAATTTAGCCTGGAAAATCGTTGCAGTGATTCAACAAAAGACAAGCGATGAGCTATTGGACACCTACGAAGAAGAACGCTTGCCACATGTCAAGGCCTTCATTGAATTGGCAGTTAAGATTGGCGACTTGATTCAAACCACAGATCCTGAGCTTGCAAAAGTGCGCAATGAACAACTCTTGAGTGATCAGCCAACCATATTTCAATTTCCAACCCCTCAGCTTGGTCCTGGATTTTGGAGAGGAACACACCCTTCATTGGGAACCATCTTTCCTCAACCCCAAATTCAAAATCATCAGAGAATGGATGACGCGATAGGATCGCATTTTGCAATTCTGACTAAAAACCAAGAGACAGCAAAAAAATTAAACCTATCAAACCTGCAGCTGTCCTTCTCCAACTCCTGGAGTGAGATGCAGTTTGTCATCGTCCTTACAGAAAATACTCAGGCGAACGATTGGCTGATTGAGAATGACGTAAATTATGTATTGATCAGGCCTGATCGTTACATCGCAGCTTTATCCGCGAATGTTGAAAATTTCTCAAACGACCTTTTGAACTTGTTTTCCAATTGAACACTTAGGCCAATGGATCAAAAAGCTCAATCTAGTCTAGAAAGAATGTTGGCGATCTTGGATCTCTTTACCGAAGAGCGCCTGAGTTGGAACCCTGAAGACATTGCAGCAGAATTACAGGTCTCTATTCCAACGATGTACAGATATGTAAAACTGTTGGTCGACTCAGGTTTGCTTCAAAAGGATTTGAATCAAAAATACAGCCTAGGATCCCGCATCATCACCCTTGACCATCTCCTGCGCTCAGGAGATGTCATGCTGGGTCAATGCGAAGCTCGAATGAAAGAGCTCGTGGATCGAACTGGTTTCGATTGCGTCATCTCCAGACTCTATGGAGACAAAGTCATCGACACGCACAGACACCACAGCCTCTCACCCGCCCATTTAGGCTACGGTAGAGGAAGGCCAAGACCCCTATTTTTAGGGGCCGCTCCAAAGGTGATTTTGGCAAATCTTACGACCTACTCATTGCAGAAAATATTCAATGAAAAAAGTAACTTGATCGCTAAAGCTGATTTGCCCAATGAGTGGCCCGCTTTCAGGAAATATTTCGCATCAATACGAAAAGCGGGGTTTTACTTCTCAAACGGTGAGCTTGAAGCCAACGTATCAGCCTTGGCATGCCCAATTCACGACGCGGCTGGCCTCATTGTGGGAGCAATTTCTTTGGTGTCCAATTTTGATCGCATGCAAATGATCCAAATTGATAAATTGGCCGCTCTTTTGAAACATACAGCTCAAGAAATCAATGAAAATTTAAACTAAAATTTAAACACAAGGAGTCAAAATGAAATTAATCAGTTTTAATCACAATCACACCACCTCTTACGGTGTCGTCGTTGGCGAAAATGTCTTAGACCTCACGCCTCTCATGGGTGCTCAAGCGCCTGACCTCAAAACGCTCATTGCAAAAGGTTTATTTGGAACAGTTTCTGAACTCCTCAAGACCCACCAACCGAGCCTCAAATTCTCCGATCTAGATCTCCTGCCCGTGATTCCTAACCCAGGAAAAATCATCTGTGTTGGATTGAACTACGGTGAACACGTGAGAGAAACAGGACGTGAGCCAACTGAGAGTCCTGCTTTGTTCGTGCGTCTGCCCTCCTCTCAAGTTGCTCACGGCAAGGACATCATTCGCCCCACAGAGTCACATCGCTTGGATTACGAGGGTGAAATTGCAATCGTCATTGGCAAGGGGGGTCGCAAAATCACTGAAGCAGATGCCTGGAATCACATCGCTGGCTACGCTTGTTACAACGATGGCTCAATTCGTGATTGGCAAACCCACACCACGCAATGGACTGCTGGCAAGAACTTCTTCCAAACAGGAGCCTTTGGCCCCTGGATGGTGACAGCCGATGAGATCAAACCCAATCAAAAACTAACCCTCACCACGAAATTGAATGGCGTTGAGTTGCAGCGCGCAACCACCGACATGATGATCCACAGCATTCCAAGGCAGCTGGCTTATATCTCAACCTTCACGCCGCTTGAGCCCGGAGATGTCATCGTCACAGGTACACCTGGTGGTGTTGGCAACAAGCGCACGCCTCAACTCTTCATGAAACCCGGTGATGTGGTTGAAATTGAAGTGGATGCAGTTGGCATTTTGCGCAACACCATCAAAGATCAAGCTTGATCCACTAAAGGCTTAAGCGCCTCAAGAGCGAGAGCAACCTTCGTGTTGCGCTCGCTCTTTTTTTTGCTTGAAACTCAGTGCGAAAACTCTTCTGTATCCACCTCGCTCGTGCCCTGAGGGTTGTAGCGCGGTCCTTTGACCGTTTTCTCATTGATGAGTGAGTCAAGTTCTTGCATGACTTTGGGACTCAAGATCACATCCATGGCACACATGTTTTCTTCCAAATGCTCTGCGTTTTGTGTTCCAGGAATGGCCACCAACGTAGGCTCTTTGTGGAGCAACCACGCCAATGCGAGCTGAGCAGGCGTGCATCCGACCTCACGCGCAATGTTCAAATAGGCAGGGAGTAATTTTTGATTTTGTGCAAAATGAGTGGGATCAAAACGCGGCATTGCGCGCCGAATGTCTTTTTCGGTGAACTGGTTGATATCCAATTGGTCTGAGCACAAAAAGCCCCTTGCAACGGGACTGAAGGCGACAAAGGTAGCGCCAATTTGCGAACACGTTTTCAAGACCCCGATCTCCGGATTTCTGGTCCACAAAGAATACTCAGTTTGCACGGCCGCAATGGGGTGCACTGCGTGCGCCTTCAAAATGGTTTGAGCGCTCACCTCAGACAGTCCAATGGCCCTGACTTTGCCCGCTCGCACCAAATCGCTCAAAGCACCGACGCTGTCCTCAATGGGAACTTTTTTATCCCAACGGTGCAAGTAATACAGATCAATCACGTCTGTGTTCAAACGCTTTAAGCTGTCTTCACAATTTGCACGGATGCTCTCAGGACGTCCATCGATCACCCGCTTAACGCCATCGGGAAAAGTCACACCTGCCATCCCCCCTTTGGAGCAAAGGGTGATTTGCTGACGCACCGATTTCAATAGGGGAGCCAGCAAAGTCTCATTGGCACCAAAGCCGTAAAGAGCGGCTGTGTCAAACAAATCCACACCCAAATCCAAAGCTTTGTGAATGACCTTGGCAGCATTCTCAGGCGTAGGCGGAGTGCCATATGCATGACTTAGATTCATGCATCCCAATCCAATGGATTTGACACTAAAAGTACCAAGTTGACGTGTTTTCATTTGTTTGGATCTCTGAAATTAACGATGTCTGAGTGACTGGAACTTCAAGGCAATTTTGCTACAAGAAAAATTGAAGTTTGAACCTGATGAACAAAAGAATTGGGGCCCAAAATTTGGGCCCCAATTCATCGAGCTTCGTTTATGCGTTCAGCACACACTCAACGCGATTACTGATGCATTTGCTGCTCCAAGTCGTGCATGACTTGGTAGCAAGCCAAAACATTGGCAACGCTTGAATTGGGTTCACGTCCCTCGCGAATAGATGCGAAGAACTCACGATCTTGAAGCTCAATGCCATTCAAACTCACGTCCACCTTTGAGACATCAATTTGCTCTTCCTTGCCGTTGTACAAATCATCGTACTTGGCAAGGTAGGTGCCTGTGTCACCAATGTAGCGGAACCATGTTCCCAAGGGACCATCGTTGTTGAAAGACAAGGACAATGTACAAATGGCTCCATTTGCAGCTTTCAATTGAACGCTCATGTCCATGGCAATACCCAAGCTGGAATGAATCGGGCCTTGAATCGCATTGGCTTTGACGACTGGGCTTCCCACTTGATAAGCGAAGAGGTCAATGGTGTGAGCGGCATGGTGCCACAACAAATGATCTGTCCAGCTTCTGGGTTGACCCAAAGCGTTCATGTTGGTGCGTCTGAAGAAATAGGTTTGAACATCCATTTGCTGAATGTTGAACTCACCCGCTTTGATCTTCTTGTGAATGTACTGATGGCTGGGATTGAAGCGGCGGGTGTGACCTGCCATCGCCACCAAACCAGTGGATTTTTGCAAAGCAACAATGGCTTTTGCATCGTCCAAGCGGTCTGCCATTGGGATTTCAACTTGAACGTGCTTGCCAGCGTTCAAACACTGCATGGTTTGCTGGGCGTGCATCTGGGTTGGAGTACACAAAATCACGGCATCCACATCTTTCAACGCCAAACTCTCACTGAGGTCGGTTGTGACGTGCGAGATGCCATACTTGTCAGCGATTTCTTTGGTCTTGTCCAGGGTGCGTCCAACCAGGGAGATCACCTCAACGCCATCAATTTTTTGGATACCATCCAAATGCTTATTGCCAAAAGCACCCGCTCCTGCGAGGGCAACTTTGATTGTTTTCATCTCTCGAATCCTTTAAGTAAAAAACAAATTTAACTGAATTTCAAATCTATTGCCCACCAGCAGGGCAAATTCAAAGCTTTCAAGCGTTCTCTAAAATGGCATGACCCACCGCAGTGTTAGAGGCCGGTACATGGTAGAAGCGATGCTTGAGTTTGGGTGCTGCATGTCCATTGATGTCGGACATGGCCCCCCTGGCAATCAACCACATCACAAGCTCAATGCCTTCACTACCTGCCTCACGCACGTAATCGATGTGGGGAATGGATGCGGCTTTCTCAGGATCGTTGATCAACAAATCCAGGAAATTTGAATCAAAATCTTTGTTGATCAAACCCGCTCTCGCGCCTTGAAGCTGGTGACTCATGCCACCCGTTCCCCAAATTTGAACGTTCAAAGGCTCATCAAAGCTCTCAACCGCGCGACGGATGGCTTGCCCCAACTTAAAGCAACGCATGCCGCTCGGTACAGGGTATTGAACCACGTTCACAGCAAAAGGAATCACTTTGCAGGGCCACTCTTTGGGTTGACCGCACATGAGAGACAATGGAACAGTGAGTCCGTGATCCACATCCATTTTGTTGACAATGGTCAAGTCAAAATCTTGCTGAATGACGGATTGCGCAATATGAGATGCAAGCTCTGGATGGCCATGAACCATGGGCACAGGGCGAGGTCCCCAGCCCTCATCGGCTGGTGTGAATTGATCCGCACATCCAATGGCGAATGTGGGAATCATCTCCAAACTGAATGCAGTGGCATGGTCGTTGTAGACCAAGAAAATCACGTCTGGTGTATTGTCTTTTAACCATTGCTTTGAATATTCGTAGCCTTGGAACAAGGGCTGCCAATAGGGTTCTTGCGTTTTGCCCATGTCCAAAGCTGCACCAATGGCTGGGACATGAGAGGTGAAGACACTAGCTGATATGTGTGCCATGGTTTAACCCTTTAAAGTATTGTGAGTGGCAGAGCCTTGAGGCTGATTTTGAGGTTGAGCGGTTCCGTTCTCGCCCAAGCGACGATTACCCTCTACGGAGCGTCCACCTGCAACCATCATGTTCCTGTACTCCTCTTCGGTCATACCGGTCATGCTGCCTGCCATTTGTTGAAAACTTTTGCCATCGGTTGCACCGATTTTGGCCAAGAAGTAAATGTTGCCTCCTAAGCCAATGCAGCGGTTCAAATCTCGATCGATCACCGCTTGCTTTTGATCCTCGGTCATGGGCCATTCATCTAGATAAGCTTTTTCATTGGCTTTGAAACGCTCGCGATTGGGCCCTTTCATCAAAGACATGCAAAACTGATTGAGCCAGTAGCCAATTCTTGATTGTTCTGCATCAAAGATGGTTGTTCCTGGAACATCCTGGTAGGGTTTATCAAGTGCCATGGTCAGATCTCCTCAGGCCAGTAGAGTCGCATTGGGTTGTCAACCAACAACTTGTGCTGCAACTCAGCCGTGGTCGCAATGTGAGGGATGAAGTCAACGAGCAGGCCATCATCGGGCATGTGATCTTTCAAATTGGGGTGAGGCCAATCGGTTCCCCAAATCACGCGATCGGGGAATGTGTCCACCAGCTTTTTGGCAAATGGAACCACGTCTTTGTATGCATTTCGCTCACCATTCAAGGCAGCAGGACCACTCACGGTCAAGCGCTCAGGGCAAGTGACTTTGCTCCAAACGTTTTGATGTTCGCGCATGAACTTGATGAACAAATCAAATTGAGGGCCATCCACTGGCAAGCCCACATCAGGTCTTCCCATGTGGTCCACCACCACTGTGGTGGGCAAGGCGGTGAAGAAGTCCCAAAGTTCAGGCAAATCAACTGCCTCAAAATAAATCACCACATGCCAGCCCCAATGCGCAATGCGAGCCGCAATTTCCATCAATTCATCTTTGGGCGTGAAGTCAACCAAGCGTTTGACAAAGTTAAAACGAACACCCCTCACACCCGCATCGTGCAAAGCTTGAATCTCTTGGTCACTGACGTCTCTCTTGACGGTGGCAACACCCCTGGCTTTGCCGTTGGAGTGAGTCAAGGCATCGACCAAGGCCCTGTTGTCAGCACCATGACAAGTTGCTTGCACAATGATGTTTCTTGAAAATCCCAAATGATCTCTCAGAGCAAACAACTGCTCTTTTGTGGCATCACAAGGTGTGTATTTTCTCTCTGGCGCGTAAGGATAAATGTCAGAAGGTCCAAAAACGTGGCAATGCGCATCGACTGCACCGTGAGGCAACTTGTAATGTGGCTTGCTGGGGCCTTGATACCAATCAAGCCAACCCGGCGTTTTTGTAAAAGCGGTCATTTTTTGGTCTTTCTTAAGAAAAAGTTAAATTCAATGGGTGTATTTTAAATTGTTTGACCATGCAGGGTCACAATCGGTCACAGACATGCCAGCAAAAGATTTTTGAGATCGAAGATCATCTCATTGAATCGGTGAAGAGCTTTTGACATGTATCAATCCGGTTTGATGTGAGCTTGTTCAATCAATTTTTGATATCTCACGCGCTCACTGTGCAAGAGTTGTTTGAATTGCTCTGTACTGGCCAGGGTCACATCCCCTCCCACAGAAGTCATTTTCTCTTTCACCAACTGACTGGTTAAAGCTTTTTGCGTTTCTTGGTGTAGTTTTGCAATGATTGCCTCAGGTGTTCCCAAAGGTGCAATCAACCCATACCAAACCGAAGCTTCAAAACCAGGAAAGCCTTGCTCCGACAAAGTCAGCGCGTCAGGCAGCATCGCAGTTCTCTTGGCACTGAGAACCGCCAAGACCCTTAATTTCCCGGATTTCACATGAGGAAGCACCTCAAGCGCGTTCATGGCCAAGAGCTGCGTTTGGCCGCCCAAAACATCCGTAATCGCTTGAGCACCACCTTTGTAGGGAATGTGAGTGAGCTCAATACCCGCCGCGTAATTGAAGATCTCCATGGCCAAATGAGGGGTCGAGCCGTTTCCTGGACTGGCAAAGGTAATGGAATTGGGAGCCTTTTTGGAGGCGTCAATCACTTGTGAGATGGTTTTGAGCGAAGAGTCAGAGCGATCGGCAATGACCACTGGCACACTGCCCACAAGAGAGACGACACTCAACTCCCTTTCAGCATCGAAGGGAGCTGGTTGGTACAAAGCCATGTTGGCAGCCAGTGCATTCGCAGCCAACATCAATGTGGAGCCATCTGGCTCGGCACCAATGAGGGCACGAACGGCAATGTTGGTACCAGCACCTGGTTTGTTCTCAATGACAAAGGGCACCCCCATGGATTGGGACATGCTTTGCGCCAAAGCCCTGGCAACAATGTCCACCGCTCCACCAGCTGAATAACCCACTATGACCTTGATGGGCTTTGAGGGAAAGGAAGAAGGATTGACCTGCGCAAAAGCGCTCAAGACAAAAGTCCCCAGTGCGAGGGTAACCAAAAGTAGTTTTGGCATCTGTCGCAAAAGAGGATTTCTGAATTTGATCTTCATGTGTGCACTGACTTTGTAAAAGTAAATCAATCGATGTACTTCAAACCTGCCTTCTCAAGGGGTTCACGCATTTTGTACATGTCCAAACCCAACACGCCATTGCCAAGCTGTTCACGTTTGGCCGACTCATTGCTTTCGCGAGCTTTGGCAGCATCTGCTGCTTCTTTGGCTGACAATCTTGGCACCACGACCACTCCGTCATCGTCGGCCACAATCACATCTCCTGGGTTGATGTTTACACCAGCACAAACCACTGGGAAATTGATTGAACCCAAAGTTGCTTTGATGGTACCTTTGGCACTGATGCCTTTGCTCCAAACGGGAAAACCCATTTGAGTCAAATCTCTCACATCGCGAACACCTGCATCGATGATGAGGCCTTTTGCGCCACGGGCCATGAATGAAGTGGCCAATAAATCACCGAAAAATCCATCGCAATTGTCAGCAGACAATGCCACGACCACGATGTCACCAGGATGAATCTGTTCAGCTGCAACGTGGAGCATCCAGTTGTCACCAGGATGAGAGAGCACGGTCACAGCACTTCCAGCGATCCTTGCTCCAGAGTAAATCGGACGCATGTAGCGCTGCATGAGACCAACTCGCCCCATGGCTTCGTGCACTGTTGATACGCCACACTCTTGGAGTCGTTCGATGTCCTTGAGATCAGCTCGCTCGATGTTTCTTTTAACGTAACCCATGTGGTTCATGCTCATGATTGCTCGCTTAATTTTTTGATAAGTTAAGAATATGTGAACGAAGACCCTGAGCCTTCGCCTCACTCTCTACGTTGATTGAATCAAAGACCTTTTGCTTTCAACGCTTGGTCCATTCTTGGGAACACCACACGTGCATTGCCTTCGTAGATTTGATAACGCTCTTCACTGTTCAAGTTGGGCGTTGATTCAATGTAGCGCTTGGTGTCATCAAAATAATGACCGGTCTCTGGATCAATGCCACGAACCGCGCCAATCATTTCACTGGCAAACAAGATGTTTTTAACTGGAATGACGTGTGTGAGCAAATCAATACCAGGCTGATGGTATACACAAGTGTCAAAGAAGATGTTGTTCATCAAATGCTCAGACAACAAAGGCTTTTTGAGCTCTTGAGCCAAGCCACGGAAACGACCCCAGTGATAAGGCACTGCGCCGCCGCCATGAGGAATCAAAAACCTCAAGGTGGGGAAATCTTTGAACAAATCCGAAGTCAAGCACTGCATGAAGGCCGTGGTGTCGGCATTCAAATAATGCGCGCCAGTGGTGTGAAAACATGAGTTACAACTGGTCGAGACGTGAACCATGGCAGGAATGTCGTATTCGACCATTTTTTCATAAATGGGATACCAATGGCGATCGGACAAAGGAGGTGAAGTCCAATGACCTCCTGATGGATCGGGGTTCAAATTGATGCCCACAAATCCGTATTCTTTCACACACTTATCGATCTCAGCGATGCTCGTGCGGGGATCAACGCCCGGGGACTGAGGCAGCATGGCTGCACCCATGAAGTGATCGGGAAAGAGTTGAGAGACTCTGTAGCACAGCTCGTTACAAATGGCAGCCCAAGTCGAGGAGACATTGAAGTCACCAATGTGGTGAGCCATGAAACTTGCACGAGGACTGAAAATGGTGATGTCTGAGCCGCGCTGGCGCATGAGCTTGAGCTGATTGTTCTCAATCGTCTCTCTGAGCTCATCATCACTGATTTTCAAATCTGACACCTTGGGTGTCATGGCAGGATCTTTGATTCCAGCAATTTGCTTGTTTCTCCACTCCTCAAGCGCTTTGGGAGCGGTGGTGTAGTGACCATGCACGTCAATGATGAGTGGCTGACTCTTGCTCATAATGGGTCTTTCCAGATGTAATAAAAAAAACAGTCAATGACCAAAGCTCAATGGATATTTAAGTGACAGCCTCCAAAAGGCTGGCGCTCATGAGATGAAACTCAACTTTTTGTTGGCACCCTCAAACCCATGAAACTCGCCCGATTGCGCCCTAAAAAATAGCTCAACATCGGACCTCGGTCAAAAGGTTGATTTTAAAGATAAACGAGCTGATATCCAAAGGCGAGGCCATAAAAACCATGAGATTTCTTCATGCATTCCTCTTGGCGGACCGATGACGCGAAAATTCGGTGCAAACGACGAAAAAGGGGCGAAATGCCCCTGCAAAAAAAGCTCGATCTGACTCACATCTTTTCATCCTAGAGAACCAACACAGAATGAATTGATGTTTGGGCGTTTACTGTTTGGCTATGCCTGCTTTTTGTATTACACGGCTCCAGGTTTTGATCTCGTTCAGGTACCACTCTTGAGCTTGCTGCGGAGTTGAGTGCTTGGGACTCAAATACATGTCAGACAATTTCTTTTGCGTGGCTGGATCGTCTAGGGCCAACTCCACTTCTTTGTTCAAACGCTCAATGATGGCTTTGGGCGTTTTAGCTGGCGCTGCCAAACCGTTCCAAGAGGCTGCGACCAAGTTGGTCAGACCCAGCTCCTTGGCTGTAGGCACCTCTGGCATGAAAGAAGCGCGCTGCTCGCTGGTGAGCGCCAGCAATTTGAAATTACGACCTTTCACTTGAGGCAACACGGGGCCTAGAATTTCCACCGCCACATCCACTTGCCCCCCCTTCAAAGCGGTCATCAAAGCGGGTGTGCCGTTAAAAGGCACAACTTGCACATCAAGGTTGGAGACACTTTTAAAGAGCTCAGCTGTCAAGTTTTGCGTGCTGCCGATGTTGATGCTGCCCACATTGAGAACACCTGGATTGGCCTTGGCAAAGTGCAACACATCTTGGAGGGTGTTGAATTTTGACTCTTGGGAGACCAAAATTGCAATGTCAAATGTTGCAAACAATCCCACACTTGAAAAGTCATTGATTGGATCAAATGGCAGAGACTTCATGAGGCCTGCACTCACAGCATTTCCGTTGGAGATCAAGAGAAGGGTGTGCCCATCGGGCTCAGACTTGGCCACAACGTCCGCAGCAACCACACCACCCGCACCTGGTCGGTTATCAATCACCACCGGTTGCCCCAGGCCCGCAGACATTTTTTGAGCAATGATTCGAGCGGTTAGATCGGCCACCCCCCCTGCCCCAAAGGGAACCACGAGCTTGATGGATTTGGTGGGGTAAGTTTGTGCTTGAGTGAGGCCCAAAGCAGCAACCCAAAGCGTGCAAAACGCTGCCAAAACTCGAATCCAATGTGTTCCAGTGCGAGTCGCAATTGTCATGGTTGAGTGGAGCATGTTCAAATTCACTTCCTTAAAAGATATGGGTGATGGTCGAGCGGCAAAAGCAAAGAAGAGTTCTTTCCAAAGCCATGGTTCAATGGGTTCAACGTTTGACACCCAGCAAAGACTCCAACAAGGCGGGGTTCTCCAACAATACACTGGCTTTTTCTTGCAAAACACTTTGACCTTTTTCAAGCACCAAAGCTTGATCGGAAATTGCCAAAATCATTTGTGGGTGCTGCTCCACGATGATGGCAGATAAGCCCTCTTCTTTGGTGATGCGCTTGAGAGCTTGAAGCAGCTCCTCAACAATGATTGGAGCCAGTCCCTCCAAGGGCTCATCAAGCAGCAACACCCTGGGGTTGACCATCAATGCGCGACCGATCGCAAGCATTTGCTGTTCGCCCCCAGACAACTGGAAACCCAAATTGGCCTTTCTCTCAGCCAATCGGGGAAAGAGTTGATAAACACGTTGTGTGTTCCATGCATGAGCGTTGGCCTTCTTTTGAGCCACAGCGGTCAAGTTTTCATGAACGGTGAGAGATTTGAAAATGTTTCTCTCTTGAGGGACCCAGCCAATTCCACCCATGACTGGATCGCTCACCCGCTTGAAGGAGGGCCAACGTTCAATGGCAACACCATCGAGCTCAATGCTTCCACCGTGCCATTGCGTGGCACCAATCAAGGTGTTGATGAAGGTGGTCTTTCCCACCCCATTTCGACCCAAGAGAGCCAAAGTTTCGCCTTCCGAGAGGGACATGGACAGGTTGGAGAGGACCACGGCTTGCTTATAGCCAGCACTGAGGTTGGTGACATTCAAGACTTTAGACATGTTCTGCTCCTGCGATTTGGGTTGAACCCAAATAGACTTCTCTCACACGAGGGTCGTGCGCCAAATCTTGAGGCTCTCCAGAACAAAGCACTGCTCCATTGACCAGCACCGTCATTTGTTTGGCAAAACTGAAAACCAAATCCATGTCGTGCTCAATGAGCACAATCGAGACATCGCTTGGCAACTGAGCCACCGTCTGGAGCAACTCATCGCGCTCACCACTGGGCACGCCTGCCACAGGCTCATCCAGGAGCAACACTTTGGGCTCACAAGCCAAAGACATTGCAATTTCCAGTAAACGTTGTTTACCATAACTCAAAGTGCTCACGCGCTGATTGGAAACGTCGCTCAAGTGAAATTGTTCCAAGAGCTCGTTGCATCTCTCAAGAACAGCCCCATGAGTTCCCAAAGGACTCCACCACTTTGAGCCAAACCCTTTCTTGTTAGAGACAACCCAAAGTAAAGTGGTCAAAGGCGTGAGTGTAGAAAACAACTGATTGATTTGAAACGTTCTCACCAATCCCAATTGCACCCTTTGATCGGGCGCCATATTGGTGATGTCTTGCCCCATGAGCTCAATGCGCCCGCTGCTGGGCTCAAGAACACCCGTGAGCAAATTGATCAACGTCGTTTTGCCAGCACCATTGGGGCCAATCAAGGCGTGTCTGGCGCCATGCACAATGTCCAAATTGACGTTTTGCGTGGCTTTGATTCCGCCGAAATGTTTGCTTAGATCTTTGGCGCTGAGCACCACTTGGGGTGAGGTTTGTGCTTGCGTCGTGTTCATGCTGAAACCCCTGCGAACCATTCTTTGATGCGATCTCTTCCCGTGAGCACCAGTATCACCAAAAACAATCCAATCCAAAACATCCAGTACTGAGGCGTGATTGAAGAGAGTTGAGATTGGATGAGTTTAAAAACAACGGCGCCCAAAACGCCTCCGTAAAGCCATCCCACTCCACCGATCACGAGCATCAACATGACATCGGCTGAGCGATCAAAAGAGAACACATCAAGGGAAGCAAATCCAGTGGTTTGAGCCAAGAGTGCGCCAGACAAACCCGCAAGAGAAGCGGATATGGCGTAAATCACCATCAAGCGATGTGAAACATTCAGCCCCACAGCTCTGGCTCTGAGGGAATTGTCTCGAATGGCCACCAATCCAAAACCAAAGGGTGAGCGAACCAAACGGCGCACGAACAGCAAGACCAACACACAAATGAGCACAGAGTAAATGCTCGCCACTTTGGCTGATAAATCAAATTCAAAGACGCCAAATATTGGAGCCATGACGACGCCCTGCAAACCATCGGCCCCGCCGGTTAAGTCTCTCAACTGATTGGCCAACTCAAGGCCAATCAAAGACACACCCAATGTGACCATCAAGCGAGTGAGGTCACTGCCCCTCAAAATGGTCAGACTGCAAATGAGTCCCAACACAAGGCTTGAGCCCATGACAACGATGAGCCCAACGATGGGGTCGGGATTGACCAACTTGGAGAAAATACCAGCGGCATAAACACCCCAACCAAAAAAGGCTGCATGTCCCAGGGATACGATTCCGCTGTAGCCCAGAATCAAATCCAGAGAAATGGCAAACAAAGCGGTGATCGCAATTTCATTGATCATCATCGCACGCTCTGCAAAAAGAAAAGGAGATGCGAGCATCAGAGAAAGCACCACCCACTCCCAAATTTTGGTTCGATTGAGTCTTTTGATCTCGAGCATATTGTTGGGTCCCATCATCGCTTGACTCCTTTGGTGAACAAACCCTGGGGACGCCAGAGCAAAATCACAATCATGAGCACATACACAATGAATCCGCCAAATTGAGGGATGTAGTATTTGCCAAAAACATCTGCCACACCAAGCAGCATGGAGGCATAAAGAGGGCCAGTGATGGAAGATGTTCCGCCCACAGCCACCACGATCAGAAAGTAGATCATGTACTTCAAGGGAAACATGGGCTCAATCGACAAAATCTCTGCGCCCAATGCCCCGCCAAGTCCAGCCAAGCCCGAACCCACGGCAAAGGTCAATAAAAAGATTTTATTGACGGGTATGCCAAGTCCAGATGCAACCGTAGGGTCGTCCACTGAGGCCCGCAATTGGGATCCAAACCTGGTTTTAGACAGACCCGTTTGCAAGATCAAGGTCAAAACCGCACACAACAACACAATGAACAACCTGTAGTTACCAACTCCCAAGGTCCAAGGATCTTGCCCCCATTCGTGCCGGCCTTGTAGCCACTCTGGCAAAACCAAGGTTTGTTGAGAAGAGCCGACAAAGTAATCCATGGTGGCCACCGACATGAAAGACAAACCGATGGAGAAAAGCACCTGGTCCAAATGAGATTTGTTGTACATCCTTCTGTACAGAACACGCTCCATGAAGGCGCCCAGGAGGGCGATCAAAACAAAAACCACTGGCAGGCAGATCAAGAAAGGGACTTGCAGGTGAGAAAACAAGTAAACCATGCAATAGCCACCCATCATGGCAAATGCGCCATGAGCCAAGTTGATGAAATTCATCAACCCAAGCGTCACCGATAACCCCACGGACAACACAAAGAGAAGCATGCCGTAGGCGACTCCATCAAAGAGCAAAGTTAGCATGTATGAATATGATTAAAGTTTAAATGAAGAAGTCCATGTCAATGGCTCTGACCAATACCATGTAAAGCCCGCTTTGGTTCAAGTGCTCCAACTCAGCACTTTAATGGTAGTAACCCTTAATTTTAACTGATGTCATGCTGACCCCAATGGTGGCCCATCAAAAGAGATTTGCACCTGCACAATGGCCAATCAACTCACCGCACTGTGCAATTCACCAAAACTTTCAGACTTTGTAGTGGTTGCTTCAAAAGCTTGCCCCTTCACCCGCTTGAACAAAGCCAATCTTGAGGACCACTGGAGTGCGTGGCGTTCGTGGCTTGAAAAATGAAACTCCATGCTGATTCACTCAAGAGCTGCCCCACTCTTTGACCGCTGGCTGGCCCTGAACGCCTCTGAGCACCGCTTCTTGAAAATGCAAAGAAATCATGCCAGCTCCTTTTGAATTGCACTCAACATCCCCAAATGACACGACCAAAAAATCAGTCTAATTCGCTTAAAAAGCATCAAAAGACGCCAAAAAGCAATATTTCCAAACAAACTCGAATCACTCCTATTCAAAATAATTCAATACTGAGAATCATTTTGATCGCCTTATCGATTAAGATCCAAGGACTTTTTTTTGTGGAGAAACCATGTCCAAACCATTAGATCAAATCCTTCCAGCCCGCTATGACCATGTGGGTAGTTTTTTGCGTCCTCAGTACCTCTTGGAGGCACGAGCACAAAAGGCCAAAGGCGAGATCACGTCAGAGCAATTGCGCTTGGTTGAAGACAAGGCCATCAAAGAAATCATCGCTTTCCAAGAGGGCGTGGGCTTGAAGAGCATCACCGATGGCGAGTTCAGAAGAACCTATTTTCACATCGATTTCTTGGAGCAACTCGGTGGCGTGAAGACAGACATTCCAGTGACCATCAAAAAACCCGATGGCTCAGAGGAACTGGCTCCACCGGTGATCAAAGTGATTGACAAGGTTCGCCACACCAAGGACATTCAACTGGCCGATTACGAGTTCTTGGCTGCCAATGTCAGCAAAGGTCACACCCCCAAAGTCACCATCCCCTCACCCACGATGCTTCACTTCAGAGGTGGACGCGCTGGCATCAGCAAGACGGCTTACCCTGAGCTGGACCCGGAATTTTATGACGACGTGGCCAAAGCCTATGGTGATGAACTGAGGTCTTTGGCCAAAGCGGGTTGCAATTATGTCCAAATGGACGACACCAACTTGGCTTACCTGTGCGACGAAAAAATGCGTGAAGCTGCGCGCCTCAGAGGTGACGATCCCAATGAGTTGCCTCACCGTTATGCGGCATTTGTCAATAAAGTGGTTGCTCAAAAACCAGAGGGCATGACACTGGCCATGCACCTTTGCCGCGGCAATTTCAAGAGCACTCACGCAGCAGCTGGCAACTACGAGCCCGTGGCCGAGGCGCTTTTGTCAGAGATGAACCTGGACGCCTATTTCCTTGAATACGATGATGACCGCAGTGGTGACTTCAAGCCACTTCGATTCCTGCCCAAGGGCAAAATCGTGGTCTTGGGATTGGTGACCACCAAATTTGGCGAGATGGAAACCAAGGATTCCATCAAGAGAAGAATTGAAGAGGCTGCCAAATACGCCCCATTGGAACAATTGGCGCTTTCTCCACAGTGCGGCTTTTCAAGCACGGTTCACGGCAACAACATTGCCGTTGAGGCTCAGCGCAACAAACTGCGCTTGGTCATTGAAACGGCTCAGGACGTTTGGGGCAATCACTAAACCAAAGCCTGCGTTCAAAGGCAGAACCAATGTTGTTTTGCCTCCTTTGAGCCTCAAAACTGACTCCTCGCCCCTTCTTCGCAAGGGGCGAGTTGTTTATGAGCCAAAAATTCATGACAAATTGACTTGAAAGTGACCAATTTGTCCCCATGTAGTGGCTCAAGTGACTTTCAAACCCTAAATTACCCATCCAAGAACCATGTCTGAATCCACGCAACCAGAGAACTCACAACCTTCTGAGGCCCCACAAGACCTTCCTCAATCAGATGCACAACACCAAGACTCACAAGGATCGCAAGACCCTGCGACTCCAGAGGAGGCTTTGGCCAAAGCGATGAGCGAAGTGGCCATTTTGCAAGCCAAGGTGAGTGAGTTGCAAGATCAGTTCTTGCGGGGTCAAGCCGATGTCTTGAACGCGCGCAAAAGGGCTGACGAAGAGGTGAGCAAGGCCAGAAAATTCGCGCTCGAGTCTTTTGCTGAGAGCCTTTTGCCCGTCATTGATTCGCTGGAAGCCGGACTGGCCTTCAAAGACGCGACACCTGAGCAGATCATGGAAGGCGCACAAGCGACTTTGCGTCAACTCAAGAGTGCGCTGGAGAGAAACAAAGTTCTCGCCATTGAGCCTGCAACCGGGACCAAATTTGACCCCCATCAACACCAAGCGATCAGCATGGTCCCAGCAGAGCAAGAGCCCAACACGGTAGTGAGCGTTCTCCAAAAAGGCTACTCCATTGCCGAGCGCATTTTGCGCCCAGCACTGGTCACGGTCTCACAAAGCAACTAATTTTTTCGGGTTTTGAGCTTGACCCTTGCAATCGGTCCACTCAACCCTATATGAACATCATCAATTTTTAAATCACGCGTTGTCTTGATAGAAACGCTTTAGGAGCATCAAAAATGGGCAAAATCATCGGTATCGATCTGGGCACCACCAACTCATGTGTGGCCATCATGGAAGGCAACACCACTCGAGTGATCGAGAACTCTGAGGGTGCAAGAACCACCCCCTCGATCATTGCTTACCAAGAGGACGGTGAAATTTTAGTAGGCGCCTCAGCCAAGCGCCAAGCCGTCACCAACCCCAGAAACACCTTGTATGCGGTCAAGCGTTTGATAGGCCGTAAATTCGAAGAAAAGGAAGTTCAAAAAGACATCGACTTGATGCCTTACACCATTGCAAAAGCTGACAATGGAGACGCTTGGGTTGAGGTCAGAGGCAAGAAATTGGCTCCTCCCCAAGTGAGCGCTGAAGTTTTGAGAAAGATGAAGAAAACAGCCGAAGACTACTTGGGTGAAACCGTATCTGAAGCCGTGATCACTGTCCCCGCATACTTCAACGACGCACAGCGCCAAGCCACCAAAGATGCTGGTCGCATTGCTGGCTTGGACGTCAAGCGCATCATCAACGAGCCCACAGCTGCTGCACTGGCCTTTGGACTGGACAAAACCGAGAAAGGCGACAGAAAAATTGCTGTCTACGACTTGGGTGGCGGAACCTTTGACGTCTCGATCATTGAAATCGCTGACGTCGATGGCGAAAAACAATTTGAAGTGCTCTCTACAAATGGAGACACTTTCCTTGGCGGCGAGGACTTTGACCAACGCATCATTGACTTCATCATCAGTGAATTCAAGAAAGACCAAGGCGTTGACTTGGGCAAAGACGTGCTCGCTTTGCAGCGCTTGAAGGAAGCTGCCGAAAAAGCAAAGATTGAGCTCTCCTCATCGGCTTCAACCGATGTGAACTTGCCCTACATCACTGCTGATGCCACAGGTCCCAAGCATTTGAATGTGAAACTCAACCGCGCCAAATTGGAATCTTTGGTTGAAGAGTTGATTGAGCGCACGATTGCACCTTGCCGCATGGCCATCAAAGACGCTGGTGTGAGCGTGGATCAAATCGATGATGTGATTTTGGTGGGCGGCATGACTCGCATGCCCAAGGTTCAAGACAAGGTCAAAGAGTTTTTTGGCAAAGAACCCAGAAAAGACGTCAACCCCGACGAGGCGGTTGCGGTGGGTGCAGCCATTCAAGGCCAAGTGCTCTCAGGTGACCGCACCGATGTGTTGCTCTTGGACGTGACGCCATTGTCATTGGGCATCGAAACTTTGGGTGGCGTGATGACGAAAATGATCACCAAAAACACCACCATCCCAACCAAATTTGCGCAAACTTTCTCAACCGCTGAGGACAACCAGCCTGCAGTGACCATCAAGGTCTACCAAGGTGAGCGTGAATTGGCATCCGGCAACAAAATGCTTGGTGAATTCAATCTCGAGGGCATTCCTCCTGCGTCAAGAGGTACACCACAAATTGAAGTGTCCTTTGACATTGATGCGAACGGCATTTTGCACGTGGGCGCCAAAGACAAGGGCACCGGCAAAGAAAACAAAATCACCATCAAAGCCAACTCTGGTCTGTCTGAGGCAGAGATTCAAAAGATGGTCAAAGACGCCGAACTCAACGCTTCTGAGGATAAAAAGAAACTAGAGATCGTTCAGGCCAAAAACCAAGCTGAAGCGGCCATCCATTCCGTTCAAAAATCTTTGGGCGAACATGGTGACAAATTGGAAGCTTCAGAAAAAGAAGCCATTGAAAAAGCCGTCAAAGAACTTGAGGCCGTCTTGGGCTCTGAGGACAAGGCTCAGCTTGACGCCAAAACCGAGGCACTCATGACTGTGAGTCAAAAGCTTGGCGAAAAGGCCTATGCTGACATGCAGGCACAAAACGCAGCGGCAGGCGCGCCAGGTGCTGCTCCCCACGAGCATGCCGAGAAACCAGCTGATGACAATGTGGTAGACGCAGAGGTCAAGGAAGTCAAAAAAGGCTGATCAGCCTCGACTCCCCTTTTCCCCACGCCGCGAGAAAGTCCTATGCATTAGGCCTCTCGCGGCTTTGTTGTTAATTTAGGATGCTTATCAACCATGGCAAAACGTGATTTTTACGAAGTTCTGGGCCTGTCTAAGACAGCCAGCGATGATGAAATCAAAAAGGCTTATCGCAAGTTGGCGATGAAGTATCACCCTGATCGCAACCAAGGTGAGGCTTCAAGTGAAGCGGAATCGAAGTTCAAAGAGGTCAAGGAAGCTTACGAGATGCTCTCCGACCCAGAGAAACGATCAGCCTATGACCAGTATGGTTTTGCAGGCGTGGATCCCAACATGCGTGGAGGCCCAGGCGCTGGTGGTGCTGGCTTTGGAGGATTTGCGGACTCATTTGGCGATATCTTTGGCGACATCTTTGGTCAAGCTAGAAGGCAACAAGGTGGACGCCAGGTCTACCGTGGAAACGACTTGAATTACGCCATGGAAGTAACCCTTGAGGAAGCTGCCAGTGGTAAAGAGAGTCAAATTCAAGTGCCCAGCTGGGACTCCTGCGACACCTGCCATGGCTCAGGGGCAAAACCTGGAACCAGCGCTAAAAACTGCGGCACTTGCGGCGGCTCCGGCCAGGTGCAAATGCGACAAGGCTTCTTCAGTGTTCAACAAACCTGTCCTCACTGCAGAGGAGCTGGAAAAGTCATCACTGACCCCTGCTCACCCTGTCGTGGTCAAGGCAAGATCCAATCGCAAAAAACGCTTGAGATCAAAATCCCTGCTGGCATCGATTCAGGCATGCGAATCAGAAGCACTGGTAATGGTGAGCCTGGCGCCAATGGAGGACCTGCAGGGGATCTCTACATTGAAATCCGCATCAAAAAGCACGACATCTTTGAACGAGATGGGGATGACCTGCATTGCGCAGTGCCCATTGGATTCACGACTGCTGCATTGGGTGGAGAAATTCAAGTGCCCACCCTTCAAGGCGAGGCGGCCATTGACATTCCAGAGGGCACACAAACTGGCAAGCAATTCCGCTTGAGGGGCAAAGGCATCAAAGGCATTCGATCCAGTTTCAACGGGGACTTGTACTGCCACATCACGGTTGAGACCCCTGTCAAACTCACCGAACACCAAAAGAAACTGCTCAAAGAGCTCGATGAGTCGCTCAAAAAGGGAGGGGTCAAGCACTCACCCAACGAGGGCGGTTGGTCAGAGAAATTGAAAGCGTTCTTCAATTGAACACAGCACGCGCATGAAACTCAGTGCGGTGATCTTGGCAGCGGGTTCAGGCTCGCGCATGGGTCATCGCCCAAAGGGTTTGTTGGTGCTGAATGGTCAGACTTTGATTGAGCACCTCATCGAGCACCTTTTGTCTTTGGGGATCAATGACATTGTGGTGGTGCTGGGCCATTACGCAGAGGCCTTCCAGAGAACGCTCAAAAATCAGCCCGTGCGCTTGGTGATCAATCCAGAACCCGAGCGTGGACAAGTGTCCTCTCAAAGAATGGGCTTGGAGCATAGCTCTCAAGAGGTGGATGGAATCCTAATGGCACTGGCCGATCAGCCTTTGATCCAAACAAAGGACATACGTGAATTGACCACTGCCTTTGAGGCCAGAGACTCCAACGTGATGGTAGTCCACCCACGTGTTGACGGAGTGCCCGGAAATCCGGTGATCCTCACCCAAGCCGCGCGTCAAGCCATCTTGGAGAGTGCGCAAGAAGTAGGTCCCAGGCAGTGGAGACAATCGAACCCCAAATCCGTGCTGAGCTTTGAGACAACGAACAGGCACTTCATCACCGATGTCGATACCCAAGAGGACTTAGAGAGACTTCAAAAAGAACATGACCTCAATCTGAAGTGGTCCAACTGAGACGTGGATTCAAAATTGAGTGGCTTCGTGAATATTTGGCTTGCAGCGAGAAGGCAAGAATTCAAAGGTTTAAGTTGGCTTAAGATTCATTTTTCATAGAAAACGATCCAAAAGTTTTCTACTGTGACGATCCATTGCAGCCAAGTTTTTGATCAGGTACTGCACCCCATATGCATCGCTCACGATGAGGGTGTTGGAGTTCAAACGGCGAATATCTTCCTCGCCTTTTAAAAGTAATTCAGTTGCACCTTTGTGAGTTTGAATGCGCCAGCGGCATGGCGTCACAAAAGAATTGACCGAATCCAACTTGAGAATTTCTGGCATGAATTCGCGATTTTGAATGCAAGACTCCACATCCTGTCGCAACTCGGCTGGCAAAGCATCCAAACGATCAATCCACAACAATTCCTTGCCCTCTTGACTGAGAATGGAGACGCCTTCATTTGGAGCGTGAATCGGAAAAGCTCTGACGGCAATCACCCCCACATGATCAACGCCCACATGAGACAAGTGCCAAACCCCTTTGGCATCGGTGTACAAAGAGAATTCAACTGGTTGGGATTCGCTGGCACTCATAGAACATCCCTCTTGCTGGCTTGAAGCCCCACATCCATGGCGTTGGCTTGATCGCTGCGGGCTTGAGCTTGATACAGTCTCCAATAGGCACCCTGAGCTTTCATCAACTCTTCGTGATTGCCTTGCTCAATCAACTCGCCTTGCTCCATCACGACCAAGCGATCTGCGCGCTGCAAAGTCGATAAGCGGTGCGCAATGGCAATGGTGGTTCTGCCTTGAACCAAATTGTCCAATGCCTTTTGAATTTCTTGCTCGGTTTCCGTGTCCACAGAGGATGTCGCCTCGTCCATGATCAAAATTCTTGGATTGATCAAAAGCGCTCTGGCAATCGAGATGCGCTGACGCTCCCCACCCGATAAGCCCTGCCCTCTCTCTCCCACCAAGGAGTCATAGCCTTGGGGCAAGCGCAGGATGAACTCATGGGCATGAGCTGCTCTGGCTGCTTGGATGATCTCCTCGCGAGTCGCATCACTTCTGCCGTACGCTATGTTGTCCGCAATGGTGCCAAAAAACAAAAACGGCTCTTGCAAGACCAGACCAATGTGACTGCGGTATTGGGCCAAGGGGAGTCTTCTGATGTCGACCCCGTCGATTTTGATGGAACCTTCACTCACATCGTAAAAGCGACAAATCAAGTTCACCAATGTGCTCTTGCCCGATCCACTTTGCCCCACCAAACCAATCATTTCGCCAGGTTGAATGTCCAAATGCAAATGTTTGATGATCAGGCGATTTCCGTAACGAAACACGGCATTGTCGATTTCAACCAAGCCCTTGACGTGAGTGAGATTCACGGGGTCCACGGGCTCAGGCACACTGGAGACGTGGTCCAAAATTTCAAAAATTCGCTTTGTTCCAGCAGCGGCCTTTTGCGTGTGAGACACGATTCGAGACATCGAATCAAGGCGTGTATAAAAACGCCCAATGTAGGCCAAGAACGCGGTGAGCACACCCACGGTCACTTTGTGCTGCGAGACCTGCCAAATGCCAAAGGCCCAAACGACCAGCAAACCGATTTCAGTCATCAAGGTGACCGTTGGCGAGAACAAGGACCACAGAAAATTGATTCGGTCGTTCACCGCCAAATTGTGTTGATTGGCTTCTCTGAAGCGCGCGCTCTCGCGCCCTTCTTGTGCAAAGGCTTTGACCACACGAATTCCAGGTATGGTGTCTGCGAGCACGTTGGTGAGCTCAGACCAAACTCGGTCAATTTTCTCAAAGCCCATTCTCAAGCGATCCCTGACCACATGAATCAACCAACCGATGAAAGGCAGTGGCAACAAGGTCGCCAAGGCCAATCCACTGTCAATGGAAAAAAGAATGATCGCCGTCATCACGATCATCAAAAAGTCTGTCGCAAAATCCAACAGGTGCAGGGATAAAAAGACGCACAAACGATCGGTCTCGCCACCGATTCGGGTCATCAAATCTCCGGTTCTGCGCCCACCAAAGTACTCCAATGAAAGTCTCATCAAATGGTCGTAAGCAGCGGTTCTCAGATCTGCTCCAATGCGCTCAGACACGAGGGCCAGAATGTAGGTCTTGAGCCAGCCCAATGCCCAAGCCAAAAGCGCTGCTCCAAAAAGACCCAACAAATACATCGCCACCACATGGGACTCGATTTGTTGTCCATTTTGAAATGGGATCAACACCTCATCCATGAGCGGCATGGTCAAGTACGGGGGAACCAAAGTCGCTGCCGTTGAAGCCAGGGTCAACACAAAACCCAAGATGAGCCGATTTTGGTAAGGTTTGGCAAAACGCCAAAGCCTGAGCAAACCCCAAGTGGAGGCTTGGGCTTCATCGTCGTCCAAGCTCTCGGCGATGGCCAAAGGGTTGTGAGTTGCTGAGGCCTCTGTGGGTGAATGCCCATCAGACTTCACCTCGCAAACTGGACATGGATTTGAGAAATCTAGTTTTAACCGACCGCAGGTGGGGCAGTTTTGACTCAAGCCCTCTAGAGAGCCGGAGGTTGCATTGGATTCGATTTTTTTCAAATGCTCACCAAGCGCTTGATTCCACTGCATTTGAAGTCGATTGGCTTCAAGATTTTGAGCCAAGGTGAAGCGCCACTTGGCCAACCTTTTGTCTTGCCCCATCAACTCCAAAGCGGCAACGCCAGCATGGTCATGAAGGGAGAGTTTTGCACCCAAATCGATTGGGTAAATCTTGCAAGTCCACTTGCTCGCTGCACCCTCTGGCGTTTGAGCTTCACCGCTCAAGGGTGAGCGCTCCCATGACAAAAGCCTTTGGTCTGTGGCTAGCAACAAGCCCCTGGAGAAACAAAGTTGCTCATCCAAGTCAACCTCAAGCACGGCTAAAACGTTTTCAACTGTATTGAGCTGGGCTTGTACCAAGCTCTCAAAGCCTTGAGGGATCACGATTCGCTGACCTGGGGTCATGAGATGAAGAATTTAAAAGTGTAAAAAAAGCATGTCTTTCTCAATGAGTTTCACATGCCAGAACAAAAAAATGGACCCAGACCCGATTGCCTTTGCGCCCATGCTCGCTCACATTGTAACTTCCACACCTCATGCTTGCCTTATTTTTAACCTCAAATTGCCGCCATGACTCAAATCAAGTCACAAAAAAAGCCATAATGTTCGGTTAGTGGTCGCTTTAAAACCCCATCCCTCACAATTCAATTCATCACCTCTATGTCACACCCAGACATCCAAATTATTCGAATGCGTTACCTCAGTGGGCCCAACATTTGGACCTACCGCTCAGTGATTGAAGCTTGGGTCGATTTGGGTGAGCTCGAGCAATACCCCTCGAACACCATCCCTGGCTTTTACGACCGACTGTATGCTTGGTTGCCAGGACTCATTGAGCACCGTTGTGGGATTGGCGAGAGGGGTGGATTTTTGACACGACTCATCAACGGCACTTGGGCCGGTCACATCATGGAGCACGTGGCGCTTGAACTCCAAACCCTCTCAGGACTTGAGACTGGCTTTGGAAAAGCTCGCGAGACCTCAACCTCAGGCATCTACAAAGTGGTCATCCGCGCGGAACAAGAAGAAGTCGGAAGGCAAAGCCTTTTGATGGCCAAGGACTTGGTGATGGCCGCCATCAACGACAAACCCTACGATTTACAAGCCAGTGTGAACTTGCTCAAAAAACTGGTCGATGAACTCTGCCTTGGCCCAAGCACAGGCTGCATCGTTGCGGCTGCAAACGAGCGCCGCATTCCCAATATACGACTCACCGAAGGCAATTTGGTTCAATTGGGATATGGCGCCAAGCAAAGGCGAATTTGGACGGCAGAGACCGATCGCACGAGTGCGATTGCGGAGAACATCTCCAGCGACAAAGACCTCACCAAACAGCTGCTCGCTTCTTGTGGAATTCCGGTGCCCGAAGGCGAAATTGTTGAGACCGAAGAGCAAGCTTGGCAAGCGGCTCAAGACATCGGCTTGCCTGTGGTGGTCAAGCCCTCAGATGCAAATCGAGGACGTGGAGTCTCACTGAACTTGAACTCTGAGAGCTCCATCAAAAGTGCATTTCACATCGCCTCTAAAGTGGGCACTGAGGTGCTCGTTGAGCGCTACGTACTCGGGGACGAGCACCGCTTGCTGGTGGTTGGAGACCGAATGGTCGCAGCCGCCAAGGGCGAAACAGCAAGCGTCGTTGGAGATGGCGTACACACGGTGGCTGAGCTCATCGACCTTCAGATCAACTCAGACCCCAGAAGAGGTGCGACCGAGGACTTTGTCCTGAACTCCGTGAGATTGAACGATCACCCCCAAGCTGTCCTTCAAATCGAGAGCCAAGGCCATCAAGTCACCGATGTATTGCCAACGGGCAAAGAGCTCATTGTTCAAAGAAATGGCAACATGAACAACGATGTGACCGAGCAAGTTCACCCTGAGGTGGCAGCCATGGCTTGCTTGGCTGCCAGGGTCATCGGTTTGGATGTGGCAGGCATTGATTTGGTCGCGCAAGACGTCTCCAAACCCCTGAGCGAGCAAGATGCGGCCATTGTGGAGGTCAACGCTGGGCCCGGCCTTTTGATGCACCTCAAGCCCGTTGTGGGCAAACCCCGAGCGGTGGGCAAATCCATCATTGACCATCTATTTCCAGCGAAAGAAAATGGTCGAATCCCCATCGTAGGCATATTAGGATCCGAACAAACCTGCCTCTTGACTCACCTGGTGGCTTGGTTGGTTCACTTGTCAGGCAAGAGGGTTGGATTGGCCTGCGAGGATGGTCTGTACATGGACCAACGCAAGGTGCAAACGACGGACGCCAGAAACTACCACGTTGGAGAACGACTGCTCATCAACAGAACCCTTGAGGCAGGCGTTTTTCAAACCTCGCCATGGCACATTTTGCAAGACGGGTTGCCCTACGACCGCTGCCAAGTGGGTGTGGTCACGGACATGAAACGAGAAGCTTGGGATTTATCGGATCACGACATTCACGATGCTGAAAAATTCAACAATGTGATGCGAACTCAAGTTGATTTGGTGCTCTCCAACGGTGTTGCCGTGCTCAATGCCGAGGATCCTTTGGTGGTGAATTTGGCCCAATACAGTGATGGCGAAGTGATTTTCTACGCCACCGACTCAAGCTCAGAAGTGTTGCAGTCACACCGAGCACAGGGCAAAAGAAACGTTTACTTCAAAGATGGGCATGTGGTGTTGGCCCGCGGTGATCAAGAAACATTGCTCTTTCACCTGGACTTTCCACCCATTGCCAGACGAATCAAGCAAGATGGGTTCAACCTCTCAACCCTTTTGGCTGGAATCGCAACGGGTTGGGCCTTGGACATTGCACCCTCTCTGATCCGAGCAGGTTTGAAGAATTTTGGTCAAAAGAACATTGACTCCACACAAGTATTGAGGACGGCAGACTGATGGACGTATCACGCATCAGGGCCTTGAGAGGCCCCAACCTTTGGACACGACACACCGCCATCGAAGCCCTTGTCAAATGTTCAACCGATGAATCCGATCTCTCGAGCATGCCTGATTTTGAGCACCGTTTGAGAAATCTATTTCCCGGAATGGGGCCACTCAGACCCAACGAGAGAGGTGCCAAGATGAGCGCAGCTCATGCGCTTGAGATTGCAACCTTGCATTTGCAAACTGAAGCGGGTTGTCCAGTGACATTTTCCCGCACCACCCCAACCTCCGAGGGCCAGCTCTACCAAGTCGTGGTCGAGTACACCGAGGAGGAGGTGGGTATTTTGGCGCTCAAATTGGCGCAGGATCTTTGCTTGGCTGCCGCCTCCAATCTCGACTTTGATTTGGACAAAGCCATCAAAGAATTGCGTGAGCTCGATGAGGACATCCGCCTAGGACCCTCAACGGGCTCCATTGTCGACGCGGCTTTGGTGCGAGGCATTCCTTATAGAAGACTCACACAAGGCAGTTTGGTTCAATTTGGCTGGGGTTCAAAACAAAAGAGAATTCAAGCCGCTGAGATCGATGCGACCAGTGCGATTGCAGAGTCCATTGCACAAGACAAAGAGCTCACCAAGAAGCTGCTCTTTGCAGCTGGCGTGCCCGTCCCCTTGGGTAGACCTGTGGTCAGCAAAGAGGATGCTTGGGCCGCTGCACAAGAAATTGGCCTGCCTGTCGTGATCAAACCGCGTGACGGCAACCAAGGCAAGGGCGTTTCTGTCAACATCAACTCTGAAAAAGAGGTGTATGCAGCCTTTGAAAACGCCATCAATTTCAGAGATGAAATTTTGGTTGAAAGGTATCTACCAGGCAACGACTATCGGCTTTTGGTCGTGGGAGAGCGATTGGTGGCTGCCGCCAGAAGAGAGCCGCCCTTTGTCACGGGTGACGGCGTCAACACCGTCAAGGCGTTGGTCGACCAAGTCAACTCTGACCCCAGACGAGGCGATGGGCACGCCACTTCGCTCACCAAAATTCGCTTCGATGAGGTGGCGCTTGCCAGGCTCGAAGAGCAAGGCATGAACGCACAAAGCGTTCCAGCCAAAGGTGTTCGAGTGATCCTCAGAAACAATGCAAACCTCTCAACCGGAGGCAGTGCCACCGATGTCACCGATGACGTCCACCCCGAGGTGGCAGCCAGAGCCGTGGCGGCTGCTCAAATGGTGGGACTTGACGTTTGCGGCGTTGACATCGTTTGTGAATCTGTATTGCGTCCACTCGAGGAGCAACAAGGCGGTGTGGTTGAGGTCAATGCAGCTCCTGGCTTGCGCATGCACCTGCACCCCTCCTACGGCAAGGGACGTGATGTGGGCGAAGCCATCATCTCCCAACTCTATCCCAAAGGTGATGATGGACGCATCCCAGTTGTTGCTGTGACAGGCACCAACGGCAAAACCACAACGGTGCGTTTGACCGCTCATTTGCTCAGATCCAGTGGATTGAGGGTTGGCATGACGAACACGGATGGGGTCTATGTCAACGGCAGACAAGTCGACAGTGGAGACTGCTCGGGCCCCAAAAGCGCCAGAAATGTGCTCATGCATCCAGACGTTGATGCAGCGGTTTTTGAAACCGCTCGCGGTGGCTTGCTAAGAGAAGGCTTGGCCTTTGACAAATGCCAAGTTGCGGTGGTGACCAACATCGGAATGGGTGACCACTTGGGTTTGAACTACATCACCACGGTTGAGGACTTGGCGGTCTTGAAACGAGTGATCGTGCAAAACGTCTCACAATCGGGCATGGCCGTCTTGAATGCATCGGACCCCATAGTTGCAGCCATGGCTTCAAACTGCCCAGGACAAATCACCTTCTTTGGCTTGGATGCACACCACCCAGTCATTGCCACCCACAGGGCACAGGGCAAGAGGGTTGTGTTCGTTGAGGATGATCAAATCGTGGCCATGCAAGGCAGCATGCAAGTGCGAATCCCCATGGTTGAGATTCCTCTGACTCGCTCAGGCGCCATTAATTTTCAGATTGAAAACGCGATGGCTTCCCTGGCTGCAGCTTGGGCCGTTGGAATCCCTTGGGGACACATCTGCAAAGGCTTGTCCACTTTTGTGAGTGATGCCAACGCCGTTCCCGGACGCTTCAACGTGTTTGACTACAAGGGTGCAACCGTGATTGCCGACTATGGCCACAACCCTGATGCCATCAAAGCGTTGGTTCAAGCGGTCACGAACCTGCCCGCCAAGCGACGCAGTGTGGTGATCAGTGGCGCTGGAGACCGAAGGGATGAGGACATCCGCGAACAAACTCGCATCATTGGAGAGGTCTTTGATGATGTGGTGCTCTACCAAGACGCGTGCCAAAGGGGACGCGTGGATGGGGAGGTTTTGGCGTTGCTCAGAGAAGGACTCAAGGGAGCTCCCAAAACTGAACAAATTGATGAAATCTATGGCGAGTTTTTGGCCATCGATCACGCCATGAATCAACTCAAAGCAGGAGATCTGTGCTTGGTCTTGATCGATCAAGTTGAAGATGCATTGGCACACATCATGAAACGCATCAATTCAGCTCAAGCTTGATCCACCCCATCACTCATCAAAGCTCAAGGGTTTGCCAAAACCAAACCCCTTGAGCCCAGCCCACGTTCAAGAGGCTTTTTCTGAGCAGACCTCTTTGCGAAGACTTGCCAAAAAGGTATTTGGACGAATGGGGTATTCATGGTTTTTCCACTCTTGGTCGTCCATGGCCAAAACCTCTTTGCCCTTGCCCAAGGGCTTTTCAAAAAACGACACAGACAGTCTCACAAACGTGTCGTTTTTGCAATAAAGGCGCCAACGCGTCATTTGAGATTGATAGGAGTCACCTCCTGGGGTCTTGGCCGATTTGCTGTAATCGGAGAGGGTCCACACGTACCTGGAGACGTGAACTGCTTTCACAGCCTCTTTGTCCCACATGTGGGTGACATCATCGTCTTTGTCGATTTCGGTCCACTCGGCGTGTGCGTGCTGCAACGGCAACCACAATGCAGCACAAAGTACCCAAGCCTTGACCCAGGTGAGCTCAGGCTCAAACAAAGTGGAAAAAGGATTAAAGGTAAGGCTTTTCATGAATCAGAGTCATCCAAATGGGTTGATGTGGAGTTGGGCGAAAACACTCGCAAAGACCTACTTCAACCTACTGAGAATCGACTCCAAGACTCAAAACTTGAGCTCATGTGTTGCTCGATGGGCAAGGCCAAAGAAACAGAATTTTGTGCCATTTTAAGGGTGCGTAAATGTGCCTTAAAGCTTAACTAAAATGAACAAATACCCACTTCAAAAAGACGAGATCCACATGTCAAACATTGAACAAAAACTCAGCGAACTCAACATCACCCTACCCCCAGTTTCTGTGCCCCAAGCAGCCTATGTGCCCTTTTGCGTGTCAGGCAATATGGTGTTTTTAAGTGGCCACATTGCCAAAAAGAACGGTCAAGTTTGGGTGGGACAACTTGGGCTGACCATGAGCACACAAGAGGGCCAAGAAGCGGCAAAATTGGTCGCCATCGATCTCTTGGGCACTTTGAATGCAGCATGCCAGTCAGTTGGAAAAAGCTTGAACGATGTTCGCAAAATCGTCAAAGTGATGAGCTTGGTCAACTCCACCTCTACTTTCACCGAACAGCACTTGGTCACCAACGGATGCAGTGAGCTCTTGGCTCAAGTGTTTGGCTCCAAGGGAGAGCACGCAAGGTCTGCTTTTGGTGTGGTCCAACTCCCGCTTGGGTCTTGTGTGGAAATTGAGCTCATTGCTGAGCTCACCCCCTGAGCAACCAAAGTCAAAGGCGAAACGGCTTCGCCTTTGATGAGAGGCTTATTCGACTCGCCTGACCTCGCTTGGCTTGAAGCCCAACTCAGTGGCCTTGCCTTTTCTGGCACGCTGCGATTTGGCGTTGTTGAGAGACCTTATTTCCAAAGACTCTTCGCGTGCTTTGCCGCCTCGCCCAACGCCTTTGACCAACACACTTCGGTTGTAGCAGGCTGCACCCGCCAACTCGTCTTTGGCCTCCAAATCCATCAACACCAAGCCACGGCCACCTTTTTCCATGGCCTTGATTTCAGACAACTCAAAGCTCAATACACGTCCACCTTGAGAGACACAAACGACAAATTTGGCTGGATCGCTCCACTCTGGTTTAGAAGGAGAGCTCACCAAGCTGGGCCTAAGCACACGTTCATTTTCAGCCACAGTCATGAAAGACTTGCCGCCACGGTGACGCGTCATCATCGATTCAAGCGTGGCCATGAAGCCGTATCCAGCGGAGTTGCTGAGCAAGTAAAGGGCTTGGGGTGGTCCCACCACAAAATGAACGAGTTGCGTTGAACTCTCAAGTTCAATCATGGTGGTGATGGGCTGCCCGTCTCCCCTGGCGCCTGGCAAAGAGGAAACGGGTACCGAATACACTCGACCATTGGAGCCAAAGGCCAATAGCGTATCGACCGTTCGCGCCTCAAACGTATCGTACAAAGTGTCGCCTGATTTGAAGGCAAAAGCACTTGCATCGTGACCGTGCCCAGAGCGAGCACGCGCCCAACCTTTTTCAGAAATCACCACGGTCACAGGCTCATCGATCAACTTGACCTCAACGCTTGAGCGTTTGTCGGCTTGGATCAAGGTTCGACGTGTGTCACCAAAGACTTTTGCATCGGCCTCGATCTCTTTGATCATGAGTTTTCTTTGCGCGGCAGCACTGGAGAGGATGTCCTCCAACTTTTGACGCTCTTCTCTCAAATTCTTGAGCTCTTGCTCAATTTTGATCGCCTCTAGCCTGGCCAACTGACGCAAGCGGATCTCTAAAATATCTTCCGCTTGGCGCTCGCTCAAGGAGAATCTCGCAATCAAGGCCTCTTTGGGCTCATCGCTTTGGCGAATGATCGCTATCACCTCATCGATGTTGAGGAGCACCAATTGACGCCCCTCAAGGATGTGGATGCGGTCCAAAACCTTATCGAGCCTGAACTTGGAGCGGCGCTGAACGGTGATTTGTCTGAACTCGATCCACTCGTCAAACATTTGACGAAGGTTCTTTTGCACGGGCTTTCCATCGATGCCAACGGCCGTCAAATTGATGGATGAGGAAGACTCAAGGCTGGTGTGGGCCAAAAGGACTTGAAGCAAATCTTGTTGCTCGACCGTGCGAGTTTTGGGCTCAAAGACGAGTCTCACAGGTGCATCCTTGGAGGACTCATCTCGGACCACATCCAGCACACTCAAGACCGTGGATTTGAGTAAATTTTGCTCAGGCGAGAGGGCTTTCTTGCCCGCTTTGACCTTTGGATTGGTGAGCTCTTCAATTTCTTCCAGCACCTTTTGCGTGCTCACGCCTGGGGGCAGTGTGTTCACGACCACTTGCCACTGACCTCTGGCCAAATCTTCAATCACCCAGCGTGCTCTGACTTTGATGGATCCACGCCCAGTTCGATAAGCATCGGCAATTTCCTGTGGCGTGCTGATGATCTGTCCACCACCAGGGTAATCGGGTCCTGGCAAAATTTCAAGCAAAGCTTCATCGCTGAGCTTTGGGTTTTTGATGATTTCTACACAAGCTTGTGCGACCTCAACCAAGTTATGAGAAGGTATCTCAGTGGCCAATCCAACCGCAATGCCACTTGCACCATTCAAGAGTGCAAAAGGCAGTCTCGAGGGCAACTGCTTGGGCTCTTGCGTGGAGCCATCGTAATTGGGTTGGAAGTCAACGGTGCCTTCGTCCAATTCATCCAAGAGCAAAGTGGTGATGCGAGACAAACGAGCTTCGGTGTAGCGCATTGCAGCAGCACCATCTCCATCTCTTGAACCAAAATTGCCTTGTCCATCGATCAAGGGATAGCGTTGCGAGAAGTCCTGCGCCATTCGCACCAAAGCGTCATAAGCCGCTTGATCGCCGTGGGGGTGAAAGCGTCCAAGGACATCGCCAACCACACGCGCGCTCTTGACAGGTCTTGCACCAACGGCTCCATTGGCGCCGCCAAACCCCAAACCCATTTTGGACATGGAATACAAAATTCGGCGCTGAACGGGCTTTTGTCCATCACAAATGTCTGGCAAAGCACGGCCTTTGACGACCGATAAAGCGTATTCCAAATATGCGGTCCGAGCATAAGCGCCCAAACCCACATCTTCATCCTTGGGAACATCCAAGGTTTCAATCACAGCATCACTCATTTAAATATCCACTTCAATCTCATCGGCGTGCAACTCCATCAAATCGCGACGCGCCTGTGCCTCGCCTTTGCCCATGAGTTGTGACATGAGCAATTGGGTTTGCACGAAATCCAAGTCCCCCAATTGAACGGGCAAGAGCCTGCGGGTATCAGGGTTCAACGTGGTCTCCCACAATTGCTCCGCATTCATCTCTCCCAGTCCTTTGAAGCGACTGATGGACCAAGCGCCCTCTCTCACACCGTCTTTTCTGAGCTTATCGAGCACAGCAGTGAGCTCACCCTCATCAAGCGTGTAGATCTTGGTCGCTGGCTTTTTCCCTCTCGCTGGCGCATCCACCCTAAAGAGTGGGGGACGAGCAATGTAGACATGTCCTGTCTCAATGAGCTTTGGAAAATGTTTAAAGAAAAGTGTGAGCAGCAACACTTGAATGTGTGAACCGTCGACATCGGCATCACTCAAAATACAAATTTTTCCATATCGCAAACCGCTCAAATCAGGCTCATCATCCGCCCCATGTGGATCGACCCCAATGGCAACTGAGATATCGTGAATCTCGTTGTTGGCAAACAAGCGATCTCGCTCCACTTCCCAAGTGTTCAACACCTTTCCACGCAAGGGCAAAATTGCTTGACTCTCTTTGTCTCGCCCCATCTTGGCGCTACCGCCAGCGCTGTCACCCTCGACCAAAAACACCTCGTTGTAGGCCAAGTCCTTGCTTTCGCAATCGGTGAGTTTTCCTGGTAACACAGCAACACCGGAGCCTTTTCGTTTTTCAACCTTCTGGCCCGCGCGCTGCCTAAATTGCGCAGCCTTGATGGCGAGCTCAGCGAGCTTTTTGCCGTACTCAACGTGCTCATTGAGCCACAACTCTAAGTTGGGACGAACAAAACTAGAGACCAATCGAACCGCGTCTCTGGAGTTGAGTCGCTCTTTGATTTGTCCTTGAAACTGTGGATCCAATACCTTCGCACTCAAAACGTAATTGGCTCTGGAGAAGACATCTTCAGGCAAGAGCTTGACGCCTTTGGGCAGCAAGGCGTGCAAGTCAATGAAATTTTTGACCGCCTGGAACAAACCCTCTCGCAAACCACTTTCATGGGTTCCGCCAGCGCTCGTGGGGATCAAATTCACGTAACTCTCTCTGACCGCTTGACCATCCTCGGTGAAGGCCACACACCACGTGGCGCCCTCGCCTTCTGCAAAACTTTCATGTCCAGAGTCGGCAAAGCCCTCGCCTTCAAACAAAGGGATCACGGGATCAGAACTCAAGGTTTGCAACAAATAATCTCGCAAGCCCGCCTTGTAGAGCCAGGTTTGGTTTTCTTTGGTTTTTTCGTTGTTCAGGTGCACGCTCACGCCAGGCATGAGCACGGCTTTGCTCCTGAGCAAATGGGTGAGCTCTTGAAGAGGCAGTGCAGCACTCTCAAAATACTTGGGGTCTGGCCACACGGTCACGCATGTGCCTGATTTGCGATCCTCTTTTCCAGCGGCTTTGACTTGGAGTTTCTCTACAACGTCCCCGCCTTGAAACACCATTCCGGCAACCTTGCCCTCCCGAAAGGAGAGCACTTGCATGCGTTTGGATAAAGCGTTGGTGACACTCACGCCTACGCCATGCAGACCCCCTGAGAAGCTGTAAGCTCCGCCAGAGCCTTTGTCAAACTTACCACCCGCGTGCAAACGGGTAAAGACCAACTCCATCACTGGAGCTTTTTCCTCAGGATGCATGCCAAATGGAATGCCTCGTCCATCATCTTCAATG
>Ga0208618_1000026_pt1 | contig 71101 bp, 70 predicted proteins | sample CryBogCBE18Jul08_FD_184585 | JGI IMG/M metagenome (GOLD analysis project Ga0208618, IMG submission 184585) | Freshwater microbial communities from Crystal Bog, Wisconsin, USA - CBE18Jul08 (SPAdes) | ecosystem: Environmental > Aquatic > Freshwater > Lake | place: Crystal Bog, Wisconsin, USA...
ATATACCCCAGCATATACCCAAATATAAACAAGGCTAATTTTTTGAAGTCGAAATTCTTTGTAAGTCATTGAAAAGAATGGTGCCGATTGAGGGATTCGAACCTCCGACCTACTGATTACAAATCAGTTGCTCTACCAGCTGAGCTAAATCGGCAATCTATTTCCTCTCTAATCGTCGAATGTTCGCGAGAGGTCAATCCTTGAGAGTTTAAACCTTTGGATTTTTGTTCAGACGATAATTTATAAGAGATAGGGCGGCTGCACAGGCGTTTGAAACGTTTAGGCTTTTGATTGGGCCAGCCAGTTCCAGCCGGGCGATTGTATCGCATCTTTCACGGGTCAATCTTCGCAGCCCTTTTCCCTCAGCGCCTAGAACCAGGGTAATTGGTTGAATTAAGTTCAGGCTTTGGAGAGAATTTTCCCCTTCAGAGTCCAGGCCAACGATCATGTAGCCCGCTTCGCGTAATTGATCGAGACTACGCGCTATGTTGACAACCCTGACAATCGTCACATGCTCCAATGCGCCAGAGGCTGTTTTGGCCAAAACTCCTGCCATAGCGGGACTATGACGCTCCGTCACTACGATGGCGTCAACGCCAAATCCGCATGAGGTTCGTAAAATTGATCCGACATTGTGGGGGTCAGTAATCTGATCCAGGACCAAAACAATCCCATAATTATGAGTTATGTCCGCTATATCAGACTCTGGAAGTGGTCTCGCTTCCAGCAAGAGCCCTTGATGAACAACATCTTCGCCAAGATGTGCAGACAGTTCTTGTGTGTCAACGAGTTTTGGAGAAAGCCCTGCCGCTGCAGCGATCTCCTTTATCCGAGCCAATGAATTATCCGTTGCATAAAGATCCAAAAGCTTTCGACGACGCGCAGTCAATGCGGCGTAAACAGCGTGATAGCCATAAATTTGAACGAGCTCAGGAGTTGGCTGTCGGAAGATTCGTTTTGTTGCAGTGACAGGTTTGGACGTTGATTTATCAACGCCAGCCTTGTGAAACGCATTAGCATGCGGTTTTTTCATAAAACTGCCGACGGATGTCGTCCCTTTTGTAATTTGCGGGCGGCGCTTCATCTCAATACTGCTGTTTTAACCCACCAATCTGGTCGGGCTGTTCGAATAGCCCGTGAAGCTTTGGCAGCAGCGCGGGGCGTTTCAAAAAGAGCAAAGCACGTCGCGCCAGAACCAGACATACGCGCGATTTTAGTCCCACGAGCAGAACGTAAGACAGATAGGACATCCAATATTATTGGCGCCTGCAGGCAGGCTGCGTCCTCAAGATCATTGCGTCCTTGCTTAATCAGATCGATCAATCCGCCAAAAGAACAGTTGGTGGGGATGTCGGGATGAGGCGTTGTTGTGAAAACGTCACCTGGGGATAGACCGAGCTTTTGAAAAATTGGTTTTGTTTCGACAGGAACGCCAGGATTAATGAGCACTGCGGGTAGTGTAGGCAAAGTCAGAGCTGGTCCTAAAATTTCGCCTGCGCCTTTCATCATACGCGCATGCGCCTCCAAGCATACAGGAACGTCTGAACCTGTATATCTTGCTGCCTCCTGAAGCCTCGGATCTGTCAGGGGAATATTGTTCAGTTGCGCCAGTAGACGAAGGGCTGCTGCAGCGTCGGAGGAGCCGCCGCCGATGCCAGCGGCTACTGGAAGTCTCTTAACCAGATGAAATGCGCCATGCCTCAACCCTGTGACGCGATCGGCTAAATGTCGGGATGCCCGTAAAACAAGATTATCATCGCCGTCGCCAGCAGGCTGCGCCGTTGGTCCGGTTACTTTTAGTGACAACTTGCTATGTTCTGACAGGCTCAAGGTGTCGCCAGCGCCAGTAAAGGCGACGAGGCTTTCAAGCACATGGAAACCATCCTGACGACGGCTTAAAACATGGAGTGTCAGGTTAATTTTGGCCGGGGCGCGCGTGAGGAGCATCTAACCCCAAAACTCCGCTGTAAGGGTAGGGCGGAGCGACTGAACATTGGAGCGGGCGAAGGGATTCGAACCCTCGACCCCAACCTTGGCAAGGTTGTGCTCTACCCCTGAGCTACACCCGCATCCGTATCGACATCGTTGCCGATGTCTAGAGGAAACCCTATGCCGCAAACGCTGTCGCATTGCAACTAAGTTTAAGCCTAATCCCGACTAATTATTCTCTTAGTAAAAAATGCGCAGATGACACAGACGATGAGGTGAGCCGACCTCATTCTGCACGAAATGGAGGCATCTTTAGCTACATTATCAAGTATACATACTAATTATATGTATTTACCTACATTCCTGGCTAACGCGCGCAAGTGCGTCAGAAAGACCTTTTAATGAATAGATATCCGTTGTCGCGGTTGCTTTGGCTGATGAAGCCTTAATTAAGAGTTTGGCGCCGCCTCTCAGAGTTCCGACAAATTCTTTCTCTTTCGCTTGATCTTTAATCCAGGCGTTAACGCCCTTGGTAACAAGCTCAAACGACTCACCATCAATTTCTGCAGCACCTGACGAGCCATCTTTCGTTGGATATCCAAGATTAATGGCCACTTCATTTTTTACATTTTCGGCAGGCCGGGTGGAAATAAAAATATACCCTGGCGTATCTTTAAGTTTTGTTTTGGGTTGCCGCTCCTTAGGTTGACCAAGGGCGTAGCAAGTCTTTTCTTTGCCTGAATGCGCCACATAAGCGATCCAGTCTCCATATGATCCAAGCTGTTCAGGCTTGGATGCGTCGGCATCGCCCTTAGACTTGGCGTCTGGCTTGGCCTTGGATTTATCCGACGTCGTTTTTTCCCGGATTGGCTTTGCCTTAGGGGAAGTCGCCTCAGCGCCTTCATTTGTCGTATCGGCAGATTTGGCGGCTTCTGCCGGCTTATCTTTGGCGGAGATTGGCGATGGAGCAATTAGGCAGGTTAGCCCCAGCATAAAGCCAAGAACGCGCCAGGAGCAGGTTGTATGTCTTGAAAAAGATTCGTGTGTCATGAGAAGGTTGTACCGCGCTATCCTTGCCTCAACAAGTCAGATGTCGCCCCGTGTCGTCATGAAGCGTCCTTCTTGGCCGCCATAAGATAATTAACATCTGTATCATGGCTTTTCCGCCAGTTCATTGTCAGGGGCATGTAACTCATGCCGACACGATCAACCTCGCGCATGCCAGCCTTTGCGAGCCAGCCAGAGAGTTCTTTTGGACGAATGAACTTACTATGATCATGTGTGCCTTTGGGCACCCAGCCCAATACATATTCCGCTCCAATGATTGCAAGCAGGTAGCTTTTAAGCGTGCGATCAATTGTTGCGAGAAAAATCAATCCGCCTGGACGAACCATTGAGCTTATTGTGCGGATGAATTCTGCTGGTCCTTCAACATGCTCAATCACTTCGAGCGCAGCAACCGCGTCATAAGTTTCGCCTGTCCGCGCAAGGGCTTCGGCCGTGATGTTGCGATAATCTATTGTCAGGCCAGACGTTGAAGCATGGCGTGAGGCGACCGCTATATTATTTGGCGCAGGATCGATTCCCGTGACATCGGCGCCCAAATCAGCAAGCGCTTCACTCAATATTCCGCCTCCGCATCCAATATCAGCGATGCGCAAACCTTTAAGAGGATATTCCGTTACGTCACTGAGCGCCAAGGGGTCCTTAAGAAGGAACCGTCGCGCATGATCACAGATATAGTCGACGCGAATAGGGTTAATATCATGCAAAATACCCATCTTGCCGGTTTTATCCCACCAAAGTTCTCCAAGCCTATTAAACCGCTCGACATCGTCAGGATTGACGCTCGCTGAATATGGCGGGTTTGGATCTGTCACGGAGAGCCTCTTGTCTTGATCTTTCCAGGGGTGGGGGCGTCAATGTGGCGGTTGGCGTTGACATCGAGCCATTAGGGCCGACATATACGCCCGCTTTCAGAAAATGGCGAATGCGCATTTCGCTATTTTGCATCCCTTACGCCTTTTGGCCTAGCTCTCAGACACGGGTTCCATGTCACGGCTTGTTATGAAATTTGGCGGTACGTCAGTGGCAACGACGGATCGTATTCGCAATGTCGCCCAACATGTTAAACGAGAGGTCGATGCCGGCCACGAAATAGCTGTCGTTGTTTCCGCCATGGCAGGCAAAACCAATGAGCTTGTCGGATGGTGTAAGGAACTAGCCCCGCTTTTTGATCAACGCGAATATGACGCAGTGGTCGCATCTGGAGAGCAGGTTACAGCAGGCTTGCTCGCCATCGCCTTACAAGAAATTGGCGTCCCATCGCGTTCCTGGCTTGGCTGGCAAACGCCGATTTATACAAATGACACCCATGGTTCAGCTCGAATCGAGGGCATCGATGGCGCAGCGATCCTTGATGGGTTTGCTCGGCGTGAGGTTGCTGTTGTTGCAGGCTTTCAAGGGATTCACAAAGATAGCGGCCGCATCACAACGCTTGGGCGCGGCGGATCTGACACCAGCGCCGTTGCAGTCGCTGCCGCGATCAAGGCTGATCGCTGCGATATTTATACCGATGTCGACGGTGTCTACTCAACAGATCCACGCGTTGTGCCAAAAGCGCGTCGTATGGAGCGTATCGCATTTGAAGAAATGCTTGAGATGGCTTCTCTTGGCGCAAAGGTTTTGCAGGTGCGCTCTGTAGAAGTCGCAATGGTGCATAAAGTGCCGACCTATGTCCGTTCATCCTTTGATGACCCCATTAATCCTGGACAGGGAACGCTGATTTGTAATGAGGAGGATATTGTGGAAGCACAAGTCGTTACGGGGATCGCCTTTTCCCGTGATGAAGCGCAGATCACGCTTCGTCGTGTTGCGGATAAGCCAGGAGTTGCTGCCGCAGTTTTTATGCCCCTAGCAGAAGCGGGCATTAATGTTGATATGATCGTCCAGGTTGTCTCTGATGACGGTATGACAGACATGACCTTTACGGTTGGCGCAGCTGATTATGAACGCGCATATCAAATATTAGAAAAAATAAAAAATGACATAGGCTTTTCAGCGATTGCTGGGGCTAAGGATGTGGCCAAGGTATCCGCCATAGGGATTGGCATGCGCAGCCATGCGGGCGTAGCGGCGCGCGGATTTCGAGCGTTGTCCGAAAAGGGCGTTAATATTCGCGCTATTACGACCTCTGAAATAAAATTCTCAGTGTTAATCGATGAAGCCTATACTGAACTTGCTGTGAGAACGCTGCATTCACTTTATGGACTGGACGCCGCTTAGACACCATGCGCTAAAAAGGGCATTGAAATGCAAAAATTAATCGAAAATGTTTCTGCAGCGCTTGATGTGGATGCAGAGCTCGCTAAGATCTCCATTGGTCATGTGCTCGCGTTCTTAGAGAAAGAACTTCCAGACGGCGCCATCACTGAATTTCTAAATAAGGTCGCTGGCGCACGTGAAATTATCGACGCGGCTTCACAGCCTGCAGCGGCCAACGCTAGTCCATTAGGGAGTCTCTTGTCTGGAGGATTAATGGGGCTGGCCACAAAGTTGAATGCCGCAGGGCTCGATATGGGCCAAATTCATAAATTAGGAAGAGAAATTTTCGGTTACGCTGAAACGATTGTTGGTAAAGAGAAAGTTGATGAAATAGCGCGATCAATACCTGGTCTGTCGCAGTTTTTGTAAAATGCTAACGTCGCCTGGACATCAACGACCGCAGGTCAACCCCTTGCAGATGTAAAGCGCTCAAAAACACGATTGCATAAATAAGCGCGCCGATTACGCCAACTATTATTAGAGCCGTTATATTGGAAAATGAGCCGAATTTTGTGCTGATGGCGATAATAGGGGCGCGCAAGTTCAAAGCGATGAACGCCAACGGCCCACAAGCGACAATAGTTGCACAAGCCGTCTTGGCGAAGAGTTGATCAAAATTTATTTCATCCCGCTTAATTGCAAGCGCAATCAGGGCGCCAAAATTTATCCAAAGGCCTATAGATGTAGCGGTCGCGATCCCTACTGCGCCTAACGGAAAAAAAAGAACGACTTTCATAACGACATTGACGGCAAGCGCAATGAGGGCGACTTTCATTGGCGTAGACGTATCGCCGCGCGCTTGAAAACTCGCGCGTGCTGAGGCAATCAGCACAAGAGCAAGCAGGCCGCCGCCATAGGCTGATAGAACATCTCCTGCTGCATAAGCGTCGGTTGCGGTAAATTTGCCATGCATGAAAAGGCCAGCGACAATAAGTTCCGGCAAGGTCACAAAGGCGATGAAAAAAGGCGCCGTTAATGCGATTGTGAGGGCCATGGTTCGACTTTGTGCGTGGTGCGCGCCGGCGACATCACCGGTTGCCAGACGCCGGCTCATTTCTGGAAGCAATACGGTGCCAGCAGCAATTCCGATCACGCCGACAGGCAATTGATACAGTCTTTCAGCATATGAAATTGCTGAAACGCCGCCATCTGGCAGGAGAGAAGAAAGAATGGTGTCCGCAAATACAGCAATTTGCGGACTAGCCGAGCCAATAACAGCTGGACCCAGTCTCATGAAGAATTCTCTTACGCGCGGCCAGTGAGGTTTGCGTAGACGTCGCAATATGCCCATTTGATACGCGCCAGGAACGAGCAGGCCTAATTGTAATACGCCTGAAATCGTAATGCCCCAGCTTGCTGCATAACCTGCATTTGGGAAAAGGAAAGCGACAGATAGCGCCGCCATCACACTAAGATTCATTAAGTTTGGCGCGAAGGCCGGCAATGCAAATTTACCACGGGCGTTAAGGGCGCCCATATAAAGCGTAAACAGCGTCATAAAGAGAAGATAGGGAAAGGTGATGCGTGTTAGGTTGACGGCGAGGTCAAATTTATCGGGCCGATCGGATAGGCCTGGCGCAAGCATGGATACAAATTGCGGCGTTAACGCCCAGACGATGAGAAGGAGAATAATTTGAGAGGCGAGTAATAGGCTATAGACTTCTCCGGCAAACTCTTCAGCGGCTTCATTCCCATGTTGTTCAATTAACATCGAGTATGAGGGGACAAAGGCTGCATTAAATGCGCCCTCGCCAAAAATAGAGCGAAAACTATTGGGGAGCCGTTGTGCGATAAAAAAAGCGTCTGAAATCGCGCCTGCGCCCATGATCGACGACTGCATAGCTAAAGACATGAAGCCTGTTAGGCGCGAGAGGAGGGTAAAGCCTCCAACAGATAAGAAATTACGAATCATTTTATCTGTTTAGCAGTAATTCATTGCTGGGAGGTTTCAGGAGAGGGGATTTGGCCGGATGACCGTTTATTTTTCAGGGCGCAAGGCCCCATTTTTACGCAAGAAGAAGCCCTTGTATACAAATTAATCTTTCAGCTGCGATAAGAGATTTCTAGCTCTTAAGAAGAGGGCGTCGCTCGTTGCATAATGCTAAAAAACGCATCCCCTGTTAGCTCATAGGGCTCAATATTATTTATCCGCACGCGACAGCAAAAACGGGAAGAATTAATTAAATTGAGATCAATGAAGGTTTGTTACTTGATCTTGTAGGGCGCTTTTTTTGGTTTGTTTTGAACTATGGGCGCTGAAATCAATTGTTTCACAAACAAGATACAATGGGCGGCCTTTTACTTCATTGAATATGCGCGCGATATATTCGCCAATAACCCCAAGAGAAATCAACTGAATGCCTGAAAAAAAAGCAATCGAAACAATTAGAGAAGGAAAACCTGGCGCGTCTACGCCATAAATCATCGTTCGAATATAATAATAACCTGCCATTGATAGCGCAAATCCAGATACGCCAAGTCCAATATAAGTCCATATTTTTAACGGCAGTGAGGAAAAGGACATGAGGCCGTCGAGCGCAAAACGAAACAGTCTTGCAAAGGAAAACTTAGACTGGCCTGTGGCGCGATCAGCGACATCATAATCTATGCCGATCGATTTAAACCCAATCCAAGCATAGAGCCCCTTATTAAACCGCGCACGCTCTCTCATCGTTAAGAGGGCATCAACAGCCTGTCGATCAAGCAGACGATAATCGCCTGCACCGGAGGGAAGAGACACATCGCCAAATTTTTCAACGAGGCGGTAGAACAGGCTTGTTAAAAAAACACGTAGCTTGGGATCTGTTGAGCGGTCAGTTCTTTGACCATAAACATTCTTGTAGCCCAATCGCCATTTTTCTATGAATTTCTCAATTAATTCAGGGGGATGCTGGAGGTCAGAGTCCATGATGACGACAGCGCGTCCTCGTGCGGTGTCAAGCCCGGCTGCAATCGCGACTTCCTTGCCAAAATTTCGTGAAAAAACCAAAGCTCTGAAGTCAGAATGTTCACGGCAAAGCGAGCGGATGTGATCAAGACTTGCATCTTGAGAACCATCGTCGATAAAGATGACTTCGACAAAGAGGTCTAAACTTTCCAGGACGCGACGTAGTCGGTGTGTAAGTGGGCGCAAATTATCCTGTTCGTTGTAAACAGGAACAACGATGGATATATCAGGAACTTTGTCGGTCATGGCGCTTTCGATTATTATATTGAGCCTATGATAAGACAATTTATAAGGGTTTGCTCGGAAAGATCTTAGATATGGTGAAGGAGAATTTTGTCGCTGTTTGTGCCGATGATTTTGGTCTTAGTCATGGCGTTAGTCTCGGTATTTTACAGGCCTTGGCCGCAGGACGTCTCACTGCTGTGTCGGCTCTTACAACTGGCTCCTGCTGGCCCGCTATGGGACGCGAATTACTGCGTCGCGGCGTTGACGCTGATATTGGCCTACATTTTAATTTAACCCTTGGCGCACCCCTGGGGCCCATGCCCAACTTTGCGCCGAAAGGCGTTTTTCCTCCACTTTCCAAAATTCTCAGACTATCTGCGCGTGGGCGTCTCCCTCTCGCGGAAATTCGAGAAGAAACACATCGTCAGCTTGACCGCTTTGAAGCCGTTATGGAACGTTCTCCAGACCATTTTGACGGTCATCAGCATGTTCATGTGGTAGGGGATATTCGTGAAACCATCCTTGACGTCTTAACCGAGCGTGGACTTCAAGGAGAGATATGGCTGCGAGATGTGAGCGATACCGTGCCCAGGGTGATCATGCGTAAAACTGCGATAGGAAAAGCGCTGTCGCTTCGCACACTTGCGCGCGGATTTGCCAAAGAGGCGCACCTTCGTGGATTTACTGTCAATGACGGATTTTCAGGCCTGTCAAATTTTGACCCCGCTCAAAATTACGCAGATCATTTTTCTCGTTACCTGCTCGGCCTAGGCGCGCGCCACCTGATCATGTGCCATCCAGGGCATGTGGATGCTGCATTGCTCGCGCTTGATAGCGTTACACAAACAAGAGAGCAGGAGTTGGAATTTTTGATTTCCCCGCATTTTCCAGAATTGCTTCAGCAGAAGGGATTAATGTTGGCGCGATTATCTCAAATGTAGAGCGATCACCACACACTCTAGGTCACAACAACATCAAGACCTACATCGAGAGATGGCGCCGAATGTGTTAATGCGCCTATTGAGATGAGATCGACGCCAGTCTGAGCTATTTGCTCAACAGTGTCGAATGTTACATTGCCGGATGCTTCACTTATAGCGCTGTTACCAATCATTCTGACGGCTTGAGTGAGATCTAATAAACTCATATTATCAAGTAGGATCGCATCAACGCCTGAAACAAGCGCTTCTTCAAGTTGTGAAAGCGTGTCAACCTCAATTTCAATTTTCACGAGATGGCCAATATTCTTTTTTACAGCTTTTAATGCCTCGCTGACTCCGCCTGCAATCGCAATATGATTATCCTTTATTAAAACTGCGTCATCGAGACCAAATCTATGGTTGACGCCGCCGCCACATTTTACAGCGTATTTTTCAAATAGACGAAGTGTCGGAGTCGTTTTGCGCGTGTCACAAATTTTACTTCGCATATGTGCAATTCTTGTCACATATTTTGATGTTTGGGTTGCGATACCAGATAAATGTCCAAGAAAATTGAGCGCCACACGTTCAGCAGTCAGTATAGTTTGTGCTGAACCCTCAATGCGCGCGATGATACTCTTTTCCGAAAGAAGATCTCCGTCATTGATATATTTTTCAAATTTTATTGAGGGATCGATATATTTAAATACATGATTAGCAATATCAACGCCGCAACATATTCCAGACTTTCTGGATGCCAGAACGGCTACCGCCGATATGTTGGGTGAAATGACCGCCTGTGTCGTGATGTCGCCAGCGCGGCCCAGATCCTCATTGAGAGCATTAGCGACGACGGGGTCAATCAAATAAGGCGCAAGCGCGTTTCTCATAATAGAACCTCTTGCATTATCTTAATGGCCTCGCCTTGAGACATCATTGATCGACGTAAATATTTAACATCCTGCGTTGGATAGTCAGAACGATAATGCGCGCCGCGACTTTCTTTTCGCAATAAGGCGGATGCAGTTATAAGCAGCGCTGTCATCAATCTATTTTTTACCTCAATAGACTGGGTCGCGCCGTTGAATTTATTAATGTCTCGCATCATTGAGACTAAACCTGATGCCTCGCGAATAACGCCAACATTTTTTGTCATTTTATCGCGTAAATTTTCGATAATTTCCTGATCGACATGAGTGATTATGTCCTTGTCGGCGACATATTGTGGTTTCTGCATATTTTGGGGTAGTTCTTTTTTTAAAATGTCTGAGGCGACACGATCACTAAACACTAAAGCCTCAAGTAATGAATTAGACGCCAATCGATTGGCGCCATGAACGCCTGTAGAAGCAACCTCACCGACAGCCCATAAACCTTTTAGCGTTGTCTGACCGTTGCTATCTGTCCATACGCCACCCATGTGATAATGCGCAGCAGGCGCTATGGGAATAGGGGCGTTCTCTGGATTAATGCTTGCCTGCATACAGCTTGCAAAGACTGTTGGAAAACGATGACGAAAATCAGAAATAAGACGACAATCTAGAAAGGCGTCGTAACCTTCTGCGATATGTGCAAAAATTGCTCGAGAAACAATATCGCGTGGGGCGAGCTCTGCTTTTTGATGAACAGATTTGAGAAAACGATCGCCAAATTGATCGATGATTGTAGCGCCTTCTCCTCTGAGAGATTCTGTTGCTAAAGGGGCAGGATCCCTATGAATATTGATAGCCGTTGGATGAAATTGAACAAACTCAGCATCAGCAATAATTGCGCCTGCGCGCGCCGCCATTGCGACGCCATTTCCACATGCATCTGTTGGGTTTGTTGTGACACGATAAAGATGGCCAATGCCGCCTGTTGCCAGCACGAGCGCTGAGCATGGAATATCGACTACAGCTCCAGCAGTATTACGACCGCGTATGCCAGTAATTTCACCATTGAAGGTCAGAATATCTTGAGCGGTAAAATCCTCAATAGTTTGAATGGAAGGCGTCGATAATATTTGCTTTTTTAGCGTTTCCATCACGGCTTTTCCCGCGCCGTCTCCTTTAACACGAATGATCCGTCGATAACTATGCGCCGCCTCTTGGGAGGGAGATAGACGACCATCGTCATGTCTATCAAATGGCGCGCCCATTGTGATTAATGTATCAATTTGTTTGCGTGCGTCACGCGTCATCGTTAAAGCAATGTCGGGGTCAACCAAACCTGCGCCTGCGGCGATTGTGTCTGCTGTATGTTTTTCGGGACTGTCATTCTCTTCAACTGCAGCGGCAATTCCGCCTTGAGCCCAATAGGATGCGCCGCTTGCTCCTATATTCCCAGGGGCAAGAATGGCGACTGGATGTGGCGCGAGTTTGAGCGCACAAAATACGCCTGCAAGCCCCCCGCCAATAATTAAAATTGGAGGCAGGGTTTTATCCATGACTTAGACAATAAATATGATTTATATGAGCGTTTTTTTTGATGAAACCAAGAGGCAGATAACTATGAAGAGTTTTATCAAAATATAATGTCTGGATCTTATTTTTCGTAATGAATGATGAGCTTAATTGCACTTTATCGTCAGTTTTTGTGACGCAATTTTCTAACAATAAGGTCATCGATAGAATCTTTTTTGGACCGAAAAATGAGTGATCAGGCGATCATTACCCCAGATCAATCATACGCTGAACGCTTTTTCTAGCTTTAGCCGCTACCGCGGAATCGATTGTAACTTCGTCTCGCATATAGATGAGGCTATCAAGTATTTTCGGTAGTGTTATTTGTTTCATATGCGGACAGAAATTACATGGACGGACAAATTCCGTTCCACTTGTTTCGGCGGCAACATTATCCGCCATGGAGCATTCCGTAACCAACAGGACCCGTTTGGGTTTGTTTTCTCTAACGTAATCTATCATTGCCGCGGTTGATCCGGCGAAGTCAGATACCTCAACTACTTCACGTGGGCATTCTGGGTGAGCGATGATTGTAAGCCCTGGCATAGTGTCCCGGTAAGCGTTTATTTCATCAGCTGTAAAACGCTCATGCACTTCACAGGCTCCGTGCCAGGCAATGATCTTGACGTTAGTCTGTGCGGCTACGTTTTCCGCCAGATACCGATCAGGCAGCATGATGACGCGATCGCTCTGAAGGCTTTCGACGACTCTTAGAGCATTGGAAGACGTGCAGCAGATATCAACTTCCGCTTTGACTTCGGCAGAAGTGTTGACATATGCAACGATTGGAACGCCAGGGTATTTTTGTCTTAATAGCCGAACGTCTGAGCCCGTTATAGATGCGGCAAGAGAGCATCCTGCATCCATATCGGGCATAAGGACAATCTTGCTGGGATTAAGAATTTTGGACGTTTCCGCCATGAAATGGACGCCGCCTTGAACAATGACATCTGCGTCAGAATTAACGGCAAGTTTTGCAAGCTGAAGACTGTCCCCGACATAGTCCGCGACACAATGAAATATTTCAGGAGTTTGGTAATTATGCGCGAGAATAACGGCATGACGTATTTTTTTTAGTTCATTGATCGCTTTAATATAAGGGGCCATGACCGGCCATTCTGCGGCTGGGATCACCTTGGATACTTTTTGATATAGATGACGCGTTGCGGCTTCTACCTCTGGCGTCCAAGACAGATCAGGTCGGGGTATATGAGGATAGCGCGCGTTTCGTGCTTTGAGGACGGATAAACTCGCATCGACAGCTTCCGCTCCGCGTCTAAAATCTTCAACGCCGTCGAAACTCATCACATCACCTTACGGACATTATGCTCAACATGAGCATAAGTGGGTTAATTAAAATCTCCGCGGCGGACATTCCGCCCGGAGGCATCTAACCTACTAGAATACGCGAGTATTTTTTTTTCGCAACTCCTGTCACCAATTGGACATATGAGAACTTCGCGCCAGTTATTCAAGCAAGAAAGCTCCCAGCTCGCATGTTAATCCAAAGCTGCTATAGAACCCTCCGCCCCAACGACGACAGAGTTTAAGAATGTTTGCTCATCGCCACCTATTAGGCATTGAAGGCCTTACACGGCCAGATATTGAATCTCTTTTGGGTCTTGCTGAACAGGCTATTGAAGTCTCACGCCGCGCTGACAAAAAACAACCAAGTTTACGCGGCCGAACTCAAATTAATATTTTCTATGAACCATCGACAAGAACCCAAGCTTCCTTTGAGATTGCAGGCAAGAGACTTGGCGCTGATGTAATGAATATGTCTGTTGCGCGCTCCTCTGAAACTAAGGGTGAGACGCTCATCGACACAGCCATAACGCTGAACGCGATGCGCCCAGATATTATCGTCGTGCGTCATGCTCAGGCTGGCGCTGCTCATCTCTTGGCCAAGAAAGTTGATTGTTCCGTTGTCAATGCTGGGGATGGCGCCCATGAGCATCCAACTCAAGCGTTACTCGACGCCCTCACCATCCAGCGCAATAAGGGCAGGATCGAAGGCCTCACTGTAGCCATTTGCGGGGATATTCTCCATTCTCGGGTCGCGCGATCAAACATACTTTTGCTTTCTGCCCTTGGCGCAAGCGTACGGGTTATCGGTCCCTCAACGCTTGCGCCAGACAGCCTACGCGGACTTGGCGTGCAGGTGTTCCATACTATGCGCCAGGGACTTGAAGACGTTGATGTCGTTATGATGCTTCGACTTCAAAAAGAACGCATGTCTGGATCGGCAATTCCAAGCGCAAGAGAATATTTTCATTTTTTCGGCTTAGACGAAGAAAAACTCGGTTATGCGAAACCAGATGCGCTAGTTATGCATCCAGGTCCGATGAACCGTGGTGTAGAAATTGAGTCAAGCGTTGCTGACGGCGCGCGCTCCTTAATACGTGAACAGGTCGAGATGGGCGTTGCAGTCCGTATGGCTGTTCTAGAATCTTTGATCCAGAATACGCCCAGTTGTTAATCTATGCGGTTATTGCCGCCTTTGTTAGGGGATGCAGCACATGTTAAAATTGATACGGTTTATTGGTCTTGTCTCCCAATCCATATTTATTCAATTTATCCATTTTTTTGGCTTATGCGCTTTTGTCGTCTCTATGGCTATGGGATATTTTCGATTGCCGTCTTGGTGCGTGCCAATTGCGGCCGTTATTTTTGGCGTTGTTGCCGATAAATATATTGATGAAAGTTCCGTTTCAGTTCTTCTTGAAAAAGCCGCCTCTGCCAATCAACGCGGTGGGTTCCTGATCGTCGTTTATTTTATTATCACCGCTGTAGGATATGTCACTGGGGCCTATGGCCGTCATTATTTAAAAAATAAAAAGTGACATAAAATGCAACAATGATACGACTGTCTGGCGGCGAGAGATGCCGCCAGAATACCGTCATCGTCTCATCTACAAACCGTCAAACAGAGCTGTAGAGAGATAACGCTCTGCAAATGATGGAATAATTAAAACAATATTTTTATCACGCGCTTCAGGTCTTGCAGCGATCTCCAGCGCTGCGGCAACCGCTGCGCCAGACGAAATTCCCCCTGGAACGCCCTCCACGCGCGCGAGCATTCTTGCCATATCAATGGCCGTTTGATTGCCAATAGTTATGATCTCATCAATGACGTCACGATCCAATACAGGGGGAACAAAGCCAGCGCCGATGCCTTGAATTTTATGTGGACCTGGCGGTCGCCCAGACAATACGGCTGAATCTTCTGGTTCAACCGCGACAATTCTTAGATCCGGCTTGCGTTGTTTGAGCACCGTTCCAACGCCCGTAATTGTTCCGCCAGTGCCGACGCCTGACACAAAGTAATCAATTGCGCCATTTGTGTCGTTCCAGATTTCTTCTGCAGTGGTGAGACGATGAATCTCAGGATTTGCCTTATTTTCAAATTGCTGTGGAACAACAGCGCCCGGCGTTTCCTCAGCGAGCTCGCTGGCTTTTGTGAGAGCGCCCTTCATGCCTTGCGCCGCAGGCGTTAAAACTAACTCTGCCCCCAAGAGCGCTAGCATTTTGCGCCTTTCTAATGACATTGACTCTGGCATTACCAGTATAAGTCGATAACCGCGCGCAGCAGCAACAAAAGCTAGTGCGATGCCTGTATTGCCAGAAGTCGGTTCGATGAGCACCGTTTGACCAGGTATAATCCGACCGCTCTTTTCTAGTGTCTCAATCATATTGACGCCAATACGATCTTTGACGCTGGCAATTGGATTAAAAAATTCTAACTTGGCGAGGAGTGTTCCCTTGACGCCCATGCGTTTTGTTAATCGGTCAAGTTTTACAATGGGCGTATCGCCAATCGTTTGGGTTATTGACTCGTAAATGCGCCCACGACCTGGTTTTGCTGGAGCCGTAAAAAAATTATCCTCACTCATAAGGCGCTCTCCTAATTTTGAATATATTATAACGTCAATTTGATGCCCACTAAAGCCATCATTGTGGCAAGAACCGGCCTTAGATATTGGTCTGGCACCCGCGCGGCAACCCAGCTGCCAAGAGCAATTCCTGGCAAGGATCCAATCAGTAGCGATAAAAGGAGAGTCCAGTTAACACCCCCCATCAACCAATGACCGCAACCCGCAACAAATGTCAGGGGCACTGCATGGGCAATATCTGACCCAACAAGTTTCACAGTTGGGAGACGCGGATAGAGGGATAAGAGTACTGTCATACCAATGGCGCCGGCCCCGACAGAGGAGATTGAAACTAAAACGCCAACGAAAACGCCTAATAAAATTGTCAGCAGATCTATTTGTCTTGACGTTAAGTTATCTGTTTGTCGAACTGCAAAATTAATAAACCATTTGCGACAGAAAATAGAGGCGGAGGTTAGCAGCAGCGCAACGCCCAGCGCTGAAGAAATAAGACCGTTTGCGTGATGTGCGTTTGAATTTCCCACATAGGACAAAGCGCTCAACACTGCAATTGTCGCCGGCACGCTTCCATAGGCAAGTAAACGCGTAATTTTCCAGTCAACAGAACCGTTTAATGCATGAATTAATGTGCCATTTGCTTTCGTGATTGCCGCATAAAGCAAGTCAGTTCCAACCGCTGTTGCGGGTGCGATGCCGAATACAAGGACAAGGAGTGGCGTCATCAACGAACCGCCGCCAACGCCTGTGAAACCAACGAGGGCGCCGACAACAAAACCTGATGCCGAGTAAAGTGGGTTGATGGCAGACATAAACGCACTAACGCTCGACATTTAAAACCTCAAGAAATTAAGAACGCAGCTTGGATATTCTTAATGCGACTGCCTTGCCGTCATCGCCAATGGCTCATTTCATCCAATAATAAAGATCTTATGATGAGACAAAAGCTTTCTTATACTGAAAAGTCATTTACTTTCAATGCTATATCCATGTTTGGCGCTTATTAATTTAGTTTTTTGATGAATTTTGTAATGCTCGGCTGGAGCGTATAAAAAATGTCTTGATTCTGTTATGTTTTTCCTGCTCGTAAGGATCTAGCCACAATGCTTACAAAAAAAGCAAAATATGGCCTTAAGGCGATGGTCTATTTGGCAGGCGTTAATCCTGGTCAGCCTGCCTTAATCAAAGATATCGCTCAATCCTGTCAGATCCCTAAAAAATTTCTCGATGCTATTTTAAGTGAATTACGTAACGCTGGTTTTGTTCATTCAAAAAAAGGGAAAGGCGGCGGTTATATGCTCGCACGACCCGCCAATGAGATCTTCATTGGCAATATTGTTCGCGCCCTAGATGGTCCATTAGCGCCTGTTCAATGCGCGAGCCGCACAATCTATCGCCGCTGTGACGACTGTATCGATGAGCAACATTGCGCCGTCCGCCTTGTCATGATCGAAGCAAGAGACGCCATCGCACAAGTTCTAGATCATACATCATTGGAAAAAATGCGTCTGCTTGGTCTAAGTGGCGTCTAGACCCTTAACTCATAATATATTGATTGCGCTGGTAGACATCCGTGATCTGGATATTTATAAAACGCCTCAACTGCAATAAACCAAATTTTAAATGAGAAGGCCGGCTTTAATCCAGTCGGAAAGCCTATGTCCAACTTAGCGGTTTCTTCTGCATCGAATGAAAAGGGCCAGATTGCTTCTAACGCCCAATTGCGGAACCGTATGGTGGACCGTCAGTTGCGCCCCTTTGATGTCACCGATACGCCTTTGATAGACAGTTTTCTGGCCGTGCCGCGAGAGTTCTTTATTCCAGATAGCCAAGCAGATTTGGCCTACTCAGATTTGGCAATCAAACTTTCCAACATCAATGGCCCGTCAAGAACATTGCTGCCACCGCTTATCCTGGCGCGCATGATCCAGTCTGCTGCCCCAAGACTGGGCCAGCGTGCTTTAACAATTGGTGGCGGCGGATATTCGGCCGCCATTCTTTCTAGCTTGGTTTCAGAAGTTGTTATCGTCGAAAATAATCAACAATTTGCCAAGTTAACAGCTGAGGGCATTGAGCTTTTAGGGCTCAAAAATATTCATATTGAGCATGCGCCCTTATCCCGCGGCGCACCGAGCCTTGCCCCCTTTGACATCATTTTAATTGAAGGAGCGATAGAAGGCGGGCTGGAAGATATTTTAACTCAATTAGAGCCGACGGGCCGTCTCATTACCATCGCCACGCCAGAGACAGGCGCTGGCAAACAACTCCTTAGTTTTAGTCGGGAAGCGCGCGACTTAACTGGCGGCATAACAATTTTAAGCGTCAATGCGCCAGTGCTAGAAGGCTTTGAAAAACAACAAGATTTTATATTTTAGACCAGAATTAAGACTAAGACGCCATCCTATAAGTCAAGTCTGCCCTGTTCAAAACGGACATGAATCTCGCGCGACCGCCATCAGTTCGCCATGCGCTTCCCCCAATGTTTGAAGTTAAAGACGAGCAGACCGCTGCGTCCGTATAACAGCCAAAGAGGTGCAAAATGGTGCGGGGGGGGAGGGCGCGACGACGTGTCTTTCGACGCACTTCTTTGGTTCGTGTTCTGTTGATCACCCTCATGAGCTGCCCAAGTGGAGGCCATGCATTTGCAGAAAGCCTACAGTCCGCTCTGGCTCATGCCTATTATAATAATCCAGACCTTAATCAGAGCCGGTCAAAAGTACGCGCCCAGGATGAGGAGGCCCCTAAAGCATTAGCTGGGATGCGACCAAAAGCTTCCATAGGCGCTAATGTCGGGGGCTTATATGGCAACATAAATCTCCCTTTTGGTCAAAGCGGGCCGCCTGGTAGTGGAAACGGCAACAAAAATGGCTTTGGCGAAAGCTATGTTGGCAAGCCAAGAGGGGCGACTTTTAATGTGTCGCAAACGCTCTTCGATGGCGGCGCAACAACAAACAATGTTCGCCGAGCAGAGTCTGGCGTATTTGCGGCACGCGCCTCTATGCGCTTGACCGAGCAGACAATCCTTCAAAATGGCGCCACAGCCTATATGAATGTCTTAAGAGAGACAGCGATCGTTAATTTACGAAAAAATAATATCAGCGTTCTTGAGCAACAATTAAAACTAACAGAAGATAGATTCACTGTTGGAGAAGTCACCCGAACTGACGTCGCTCAGGCTCAAAGTTCTCTTGCTCAAGCAAAGACAGAATTTTACACAGCGCAAGCTCAATTAAAAAATAGCATTGCATCATATCGTCAGATTATTGGTAATGATCCTGATAAATTAGAACCTGGCCAGTCTCTAGAACCATATCTTCCCAAATCAGTTAATGACGCCATTGAAGTTGCTATTGTCGAGCATCCAGGCGTTGTTGCAGCCATACATCAAGTTGATGCTGCTGAAATGGCGGTTAAAGTTGCAGAAGCTGCGCTTGCGCCAAATTTTTCTATCAATGCGCAGGTCGCAAATAATTATGACAATTTTAATGGTTTGCCAGGATCTCGTGCTTTTTTAGCAGGCACAAGCGCACAATTAAATATTCCTCTCTATCAAGGTGGATCCGAATACGCCTCTATTCGTCAGGCAAAAGAACAACTTGGTCAAGCACAACTCAATATGGATCTCCAGCGCGATAGTGTTCGAGCCAGTGTTGTCTCAAGTTTTGGGCTTTTGGATACAGCTAAAGCGTCTATTATTTCCAGCTTGGCTGCCGTCAAAGCAGCTGAAATCGCATTAGCAGGCACCAGAGCTGAAGCGAAAGTGGGACAACGCACAACACTTGACGTTTTAAATGCTCAACAAGCGTTACTAAATGCGCGCGTGGCGCTAGTTTCCGCTCAACGTGATCGTGTCGTTGCATCTTATGCCGCATTAGGCTCTATTGGACGTTTATCTGCGCATATCATCAATTTAGATGTATTATTATATGACGCAGATACGCATTATAATCAGGTCAAATCAAAATGGATTGGTATTGATACGCCAGGAGGTAAATAAAAGCGTAAATGATCCACCTAAATTTTATTCATGCGAGTATCTTAAGAATTTATCTAACTCTAGAGCGTCAATGACTATTTGGACTAGTGAGCAAGATAATGCTCTTAAGCAGGTAGCCGCTTGGTTGAAAACCCCAAAGAGCGCGCAAATATTCAGACTCTTTGGCTTTGCTGGAACAGGAAAATCTACCCTTGCGCGTTACCTAGCAGAAAATGTCGATGGCTTTGTCGCCTTCGCCGCCTTCACGGGTAAAGCCGCCCTTGTGATGCGTTCTAAGGGCTGTAAAGACGCAAGAACAATTCATAGTCTTATTTATCGCCCTACAGATTCAGAATCTGAGGATCCTACATTTATTCTTAATGATGACAGTGATGTTGTTCATGCTAAACTCATTGTCATAGATGAATGCTCTATGGTTGATGAAACACTTGGAAACGACCTTCTCTCTTTTGGAAAAAAGATACTTGTTTTGGGCGATCCAGCGCAGTTGCCGCCAATAAGCGGCGGTGGATTTTTTACGAATGCAGATCCAGACGTCATGCTGGAGCAAGTCCATCGACAAGCATGTGATGATCCAATTATTAAACTTTCAATGACCATTCGAGAAGGTAAGAAAATTGCTTTAGGAGATTATGGTTCGACGCGCGTCGTTAGACGACAATCTCTAGACCCATCATGGGTAACCTCAGCAGATCAAGTTTTGGTTGGATTAAATAAAACACGGCGCGCTTATAACCATAGACTTCGCCAATTAAGAGGTTTTTCTGGCGATATGCCTCAGTCTGGTGAAAAGCTAGTCTGCCTGCGTAATAATCGTAAAAAAGGTTTGCTCAATGGCGCCCTTTTTACCGTTAAAAGCGTGGGACAACAACGTAAAGGCAAAATAAGATTGTTAGTCTGCCCAGAAGATGACGCCGGCGCTAGAGCTCAACGTGTTGCTATGGTCCCCGAGTTCTTTATCAATAATGAATCTGAAATCCCCTATAGCATGCGCAAAGACTCAGACGAGTTTGATTATGGTTATGCGTTGACCGTTCATAAAGCCCAAGGATCTCAATGGGACAATGTGACGCTTTTTGATGAATCTTTTGCATTTCGAGAAAATAGCTTACGCTGGCTCTATACAGGCGTCACACGCGCTGCAAAAAGTCTCACCCTTGTCCAGTAATTCTTATCGGACGTCTCGCCATGGATAAGACTAAGCCAATATCAATTCAGATGCGCCGATTAAGCGACGAGTTTGTTTATCATTTTTATCCAACGCATGAAGTCGACGGTTATATGCAATATAGACGGTTAGATAAGAATATTATCATAAAAAGACATATGGATTATGGTTGGGTCGTTTGGGACGATGATGACAATATGCTTATGGCCCGTCCCTGGCATATCGATAAATCTACCCAGTCAACACAACCGCCTCAATGCGAATGGGTGAGTAAAAAAGGTAATAATTCATTCGTCTATATGCTTACCTATAGCGTTTAAATTTCGTCGTCATCAAATTATCGACCCCAAGAGTCGATTGCTTCAGCAAATATTCTATCGCCGCTTGCGCCCTTCTCCATATTAATTGTCGCAATGCGTCCATCGTTAAATTGAAAGGGTAGATCAATAATTGCTTGAGAGCGTAATAGCGCGACATTACGGGCTTCCCGATCGCCGCGCATCATACCGATCAGGAAGTAATTCTCGCTTATTGGCACAGGAATGCCCACAATTTTTTCACCTGCTTGCGCATCAGGACGGCGCAGCTGCAGGGGACCAATGGCCTTAACGCCGCCAAGCGGGGCGTCAGCGCCAACAATGAATGAAATATTTATTGTGTGGGAAGCAGATAAGGTCGGATCAGTGTTTTTACGTATGAGCAGAGACAATTTCATTTTTGCTTCTGGCACATCAACATCACCGCGTATCGCTTGGCTGACAGCCTCGCCAGGGGCGCCGCTGACAGTGTCCAACCGCCACATGACGCTGGCGTTGTAGATCCGATCCACCTTATCAGGTTCTTTGAGTGACCCGACCCACATTTCAGCTTTTTGCGCGACAGGAACATTAGAGGCGCTCCTACTGGTCGCCCCACCTTCAATCCTATCACCCAATTTGCCGAACTCTCCAGCTGCGCCTTCCGTTTCACGTTTTTGTATATTTAAACCAGCTTGATCCTCAGGCCCCTCATGAAATTTCCACGCCAGGAAAAGCACCACTATAATTAAGGATATAAGTACGCCGATGACCGCTGAAACTTGTTGAGACGTGCGATGGGCTCTTGGGGGTAATCTGGCGGGAGCTGCAGGCCTTTGAACCTCTTTAATGCCGGCGTCTTCGAGACCGTGTTCCTCTGAGGCATTTTGTGGCTTTAATGGTTCAAACTGCTGTGCGCGTGGTCGGATTATAAGATTTTGCGCCCCAGTAAATTGTTTCCGCGTGGTCTTGGAGACCTGATCTTTCAGGCGGGCGAGGGCAGGCCTAAGTCCAGCATATTTTTGATTGTCATCAATATTTTTAGCTGCCCGGACCGGTGGTGGCGGCGGCGCAGTTTTCGGGCGGGGAGGCGCGTTGCGTTCGGCCTCTAATTTTAGGATTGCGCCCTCAAGCGCCTGTTGCTCTCTTTTAATATCAGTTTCTGGAATGGGTGGGTGTATGGAGGTTAGTTGTTTGACAAGCGCCGATCTCGCACGGTCATAGACTGCTTGACGCGCGCCTTTATCAGATTCAGGCAGAGCCAATACTGCTCGAGAAAGTAATGAATAATAGTCCGCCATGATGGGTTAAGAGCATTTCCCGTAAGAAGCGTCAATCCTGAGGATAAACGCCTTTAAGAACGAGCTCTCTCGACGAGGGCCGTCTTAGTAGTTTATCTTTCTTCAGAAGCCTTAGAAAGGGCCGCTATGAGACGTGGGATCTGGATTTTTTGTCTGACTGTTTTGTTATCATGCGCAGGCTTTTCTTTATGCACGCCTGCCGGGGCTATAAGCATGGACAAAAGCTCTTCACTTCGCGACATGTGTGAGACTTCTATCGGCCCAGATCCATTATCAATTGTCGCCTACATGCCAGATCGATCCCGTGACCGATTCTGTGACGACTTTCCCTCTACCGGTCGAATTATTTTCACCTTTGATTTGATCGCTGCAAGACTGCGTGATTTACCAATCGAGATTAAAATCGTTCGGGAAAAGGATAAGCCGCTAGATGATGCAGAAATTTTAGCTGCTGATGTGCTAACACATAAGGAGCCGATGATTTATAAAGGTGGCGTTATAACGGTTGAGCATGATTTTAACGAGCCAGGTAATTTTGCTGCTTTTATAACAGTGTCTGAACCCTCAGGCTGGCAGCGCACATCGCGCTTTTCTTTCCGTGTTGGCAGCGTTTTTATGTATTATTTACCAGCGATGCTTGCTGCTATTTTTCTTGCAGGGTTAATTTATGCATATTTAATCCATACCGAAAAATAATGTTTTCTAGTGATCTTTGCTCTTAACGTCCATATTAATTAACTCTCCAATATTGCAGATCCTTGAATAATAAATTTAACAATAATATTTGTTTTAGCTTTCTATTTAGGGTTCGAGGACAGAGTCCCAGTATAAATAATCCATCCAGCTTTCATGAAGATAATTGGGAGGAAATAGACGTCCATTACGATGGAGGTCCGAAACGCTTGGCTGATAGGGCGCCTGTGCAGGCGTCATATGCGCTTCATGCGGCAATCTGTTACCCTTACGTAAATTACACTGAGAGCAGGCGGCAACAACGTTATCCCAGGTTGTTGCGCCGCCTTTTGAACGCGGAATGACATGATCAAATGTCAATTCTTCTTTAACGCCGCAATATTGGCAGCTGAAGCGATCTCTTAAAAAAACATTAAATCTTGTAAAAGCTGGGTGTCGCGTTGGATGAACATATTCTTTTAAAGAAACGACCGATGGGATACGAATTTCGAAACTTGGGCTTTTAACAGTTTTCTCATATTGCGAGACAATATTAACACGATCTAGAAACACCGCTTTAATGGCATCCTGCCACCCCCAAAGAGAAAGTGGATAGTAGCTAAGGGGGCGAAAGTCTGCATTAAGAACGAGGGCAGGGCATGCTTGTGGCGAAACAGCTTGATGACGTAAATAAAGAGTCACGGTGTCAGCCTCTCATGGTTCGAGAAGTACTGTGAACCGCGCCAAGGTCCACACGCCTCTTGCGACTAGCCTTTATGTTAATAGTACTGTGACATAGTTGTGAAGGCTCAATGAGGAAATACCGGCGCCTCCCGAGCGATCTCAAGCGCCGCTAATGCGTCAGCTAGGTTTTTATCCAGAAAATCTGGATCGCTGGGACATCCTTTCTCAATCCAGGTTTCTCTGAGGATTTTGAGTAATTTGCCCATTTTGGGGCCTGGCGCGACGCCTCTGGCCGCGAGATCTCCCCCGCTGATTTGAAAAAACGGGATCGGCATTGTCTTGATGTCTTTAATGGCCTCCAGACATTGCGAATCATTTTCGGGTTGAGATCCTTCGGCGAGGCAAAGCATGAGCGCGTCGTGAACCATTTTTGGAGAGGAGCATAGGATTAGCCTCAGAAGATCCTCTTTAGACGGGGGGATCTTTTTCCCATTCATTTGGATCAGAACACGGGCCATTCCAAAAAGATGATCATACTCCTTATTTGACAGGCGCAAGCGACGTCTTAATCTCTCTGCGTCTTCTTCTATTTTTAATGTATAGGCAGCGAGCCCTAAAACTGGATCAGGCTGTTCATTCAAAGTTTTTTGTATGACATTCAATCGCGATAATCTTAATGGATAGCTCGCGCCCAAAATGGTGCTTGTTATGCCGCTTTCTGACATTATTCTTAGTATTTCGGACGAACGCCGACTAACCAGTAATTTAAAAAGTTCTGATTTAACCCGCTCATGAGACAGTTGACTGAGGGCGTGTCTAGAGAGAATGCAATAATGAAGTCCATTACGATCAGGAAGTCCTTCGCCATATGTGGCGGTAAATCTAAAGAAACGCAGTATTCTTAAATAATCTTCTTTAATCCGAATTTCTGGTTCGCCTATAAATCTCACGCGTTTAGCATTCAGATCTGACATTCCGCCAGTATAATCATACAGGCGACCATCCTCAGACAGCGATAATGCATTTATTGTAAAATCACGTCTTTGCGCATCTTCCTCGAAGGATTGACCAAATTCAACTTTTGCGTAACGCCCATCTGTTTCCAGATCTTTTCTAAGGGTGGTGACTTCAAATGGCGTTCCATCTACGATCACTGTAACAGTACCATGCGAGAGGCCGGTTGGGATTACTTTTAAGCCTGCATTGATCGCCGTTGTCATGACGACTTCAGGCCGTGCTATTGTCGCGAGATCAATCTCAGAAGGCGAAACGCCGCTGAGTGCGTCACGAACCGCTCCGCCGACTACTCTTGTCTCACAATTTGTGTCGGCGAGGATCCTAAAAATCGCCTTTAGTTTTGGATTGTTCAGGAGCGCGTTAACAACATCCATTTTTTGAACCTGGTAAAAAAGATAGTGGACTATATCATGATTTAACAATCAACCTGGAAATAATTTTACGCCGACGATAATTAACCTTCCTATGGCTGTTTGATTCCCCAAAATATTTACAAGGGTTAGCCGTTGCGCCATTGCGCAGCATAACTGCAGAAAAATAGATAATCTGATCGTAAAAAAGGGATTTTTTTATTTGATCATAACGATCTCTTCATACTTTAAAAAGCTCTGTGTTAAGCTATATTACGAGATTATGGGAAAATACTAACATGCATCCTGATAGCGAAGCGTCGAAATTAGATAGAGATGATTTAAATAGCCTCATTGATCAGGCTATTTCGGATATTGCTGAGGTTAGAAGCGCGATTTCAGAAGTCATTATCGGTCAAGATAGTGTTGTTGAACAAAGCCTCATTACTCTTTTTGCCGGAGGACACGGTTTAATCGTCGGCTTGCCTGGACTGGCGAAAACAAAACTCGTTGAAACTCTGGGTATAACATTAGGGCTAGCCCAACGTCGTATCCAATTTACGCCAGATCTCTTGCCCTTGGATATTATTGGAACTGAAGTCCTGGAGGAGCAACCAACTGGCGCTCGAACGTTTAGATTTATTAAAGGTCCTATCTTTGGTCAGTTAATCATGGCTGACGAGATCAACCGCGCGTCGCCACGTACCCAATCAGCTCTTTTGCAGGCGATGCAAGAACATCACGTGACAGTATCAGGATCTCATTACGATCTACCAAAACCATTTCACGTCTTTGCTACTCAAAATCCATTAGAGCAGGAGGGCACTTATCCGCTTCCTGAAGCTCAGTTGGACCGTTTTCTCATGCAAATAAATGTAGATTTCCCAGATAGAGAAAGTGAACGTCAAATTTTACTGACGACTACTGGCGCTACTCTGAAAAAGCCGCGTCCAGCATTAACGCAAAATCGCTTTCAGGAGATCCAGGCGCTTGTCCGCAATATGCCCGTTGGAGACAATATTATTGAAACAATCATAGATCTTGTCAGGTCTGCGCGACCATCGACAACGTCAAAAGGAGATGACAACAAAATTGCCTGGGGTCCGGGTCCAAGGGCCTCTCAGGCATTTATGCTCGCAACACGGGCGCGGGCGCTCTATCATGGGCGTTTGTCGCCGACGAAAGACGATATTTTTGCTTTAGCGCATCCAATAATGCGGCATCGTATCGAGCTTACCTTTTCAGCTCGACATGAATCATCAGTGGAAAGTCTTTTAACGCAGCTACTCCAGAAAATGAGTTGAAATAATGGCTGTGCAAAGAGTTACAACTCGTCGGCATTTTGTGGAGGATTATAAGCGATCTCAGCTTAGCTTAACCGATGATCTATCTTTGTATTTATCACAGTTAATTGGACGTGCGAAATCTGTAGCGTCAAATATTTTTGAAGGCCTTCACAAACGTCCAAAGGCAGGAATGGGAGATGTCTTCTGGCAATATCGCCTATATAGCGCTGGAGATGATCCAAATAGGATCGATTGGAAAAGATCTGGACGCGCTGACCAAATATATATTCGTGAACTGCAATTACAGTCACCACGTAACTATTATCTCTGGATTGATTGTGCACCGTCTATGGCGTTTTCATCCAGTCTAGCAGAGCAAGATAAGCTTTCACGCGCTATCATGCTCGCGTTGATACTTGCTGAAATTCTTGTCCGGGGCGGCGATCGGGTTGCTCTCATTGGCGTTATGAAACCAACGCAAAACCGTCAGATCATGGATCATTTATGCTATCATATATATGAACAAATAATCGAAAAAAAATCTAATCCGCCGAGTGCTAAAAATCTCATCTCTAAATCGCATGTCATTTTATTATCTGATTTTTTATCTGACACAACCGATCTACAATCAACACTATTGACTTGTTCAAAACAAAACTGTGGTGGTCAAGTGATTATGATTTCTGATCCTTGTGAATATAAATTTCCATTTAATGAAGAATCTCTTTTTGTCGCAACGACGGAAGATAGTGATTATTATGCCGGTAATCCGCAAAGCTTACAAACTGAGTATCAGAATGAATACTCAAAATATTGCCAGCAAATTAAATATGCTGCGCAAAGCGCATCATTTTCTTATTTATATCATTCAACTGATCAGCCCATATCGCGCGCTATCAATAAAATTATTGATCACTTATATGATTAACGGTCGCTTGTGATGCATTTATCATTTTACCATCCTTTATATTTAATTTCGCTACTATTATTGCCCTTTATATATTTCCTAATAAAATTGACGCCGCCACCACCTCGTGTGATTTTATTTCCGCCAATCAATATTTTAAAAAAATTAGTTCCAGCAGAAAAAACGCCAAAAAATAGTCCGTTATTGTTATTAATTGTTAGATTGCTTCTAGGAGGCGCAATTATTACAGCATTAGCTGGTCCCTACTATCAAATATCAGATAAAGTCATTATTAATAATCAGCCCTTGCTCATTGTGGTAGATGATTCATGGTCATCAGCTCAAGATTGGGATCAACGCAAAAATTTTATCCAAAATCTTATACATGAGGCTGAATTACAGAGTGTGCCCACATATATTTACGCTGCTTCAGATAATAATATTTCTCAGTTTATTGATTATGCTACGACTCGCAATAAAATAAAAATATTAAACCCAAAACCATATGTCCCTAATTATTCAGAGGCGATCAATATAATTAGGGAATTTACTAAGAGTCACGAAAATTGTCATATTGTCTGGCTTGCGCCTGCCTTAGCGCACCCAGATGCTGGGGAATTCATCACAAGCTTGGAATCAGATAAGAAAAAAACACCAAATATATCTATATATGCCAATCATAATGATGTTAAAATCCTCAGAAATCCTATCAATCAAAAAGAAGCTATTCATATTGACATAGAAAATTATAATCAAAGTCTCAATAGCCCAATTGAGATTATTGCAAGTGATTTTTATGGGAATACGCTGTTTCAGCAGCATTTTGATCAGAAGTTTCAGGTAAAAGATAAAATAATCATCAAAGCGCCGCTAGAGCTCAGGAATAAAGTATCTCATCTCAGAATTAATAATCAACATACTGCTGGCTCTGTAGCGCTCCTTGATGATCGCTCAAGAAGACCGCGCATTGGCATATTCGCGCAGTCTAAAGATAACTCAACTCAGCCGTTACTCTCTGCTTATTACTTTTTATCAAAAGCGCTTAATCCATTCACAGATATTGTTATCCCCAATTCGGGTTCAATAACGCCAATCGATGATCTTTTATCACAGAATATTACAACGCTCATACTGTCAGATGTTGGTCTTTTGACTGAGTCTGATGAGCACGCTGTTGCCAAATTTCTTACCGATGGCGGCTCCCTTATTCGTTTTTCTGGCCCCAATCTCGCAGCGAAAGCTGATGATTTACTCCCTGTTAAATTACGGCCAGCAAGCCGAAATCTTGGGGGTGCAATTTCCTGGGAGAAACCCAAGAAAATTGCTCAATTTGAACATTCTAGTCCATTTTATGAATTTAGCATTCCAGATGATATTTTAATATCTAGGCAACTTCTTGCAGAACCGACAAATGATCTCAATGACAAAACCTGGGTTCGTCTTGAAGATGGCACACCGCTTGTAACAGCTGAGCGACGAGGAAAGGGGATCCTTGTTTTCTTTCATATCAGCGCAGATACAAGTTGGTCTAACCTGCCAATTTCGGGATTATTTATTGATATGCTCAATAAACTTTCGCTCTATAGCTTTATTTCTGATGAAATGAAAAAAAATGATGTAACGGAAATAAATAATAGTTCTCAGCTTTCATTACGAGCTGTCAAATTATTGGATGGATTTGGAAATTTTCTGCCAGGGCCCATTGATAGCGCTCCCTCCATTAGCTTGAACAATTCTGGGTTTACGGATTCAAATAATTTGCCAGGATTTTATCTTGACGGATCGATTACACGCGCCGTGCAGCCAATTAGCAAAAATGAAATTTTAAGTAAAATTGACGATATTATTAAAAATAAGACCATCAATACATTAGATGATATTTCTCGTTATGATCTTTCAAGCGTATTTCTGTTACTGTCAGTACTATTATTCCTTGTTGATACATTACTTTCAACGCCTAAATCATATTTATCCATAAACATATTTAAATTTCCAAAATTAATATTATTTATCATGATTTTACTGGCTCCCAATGATGAGGCTTATGCAACGTCGTCTCCTTCTGATCAATTGCCGTCAAAAGAGATGACATCAATTTTAACCTCAAGATTGGCTAATGTTTTAACTGGAGACAACAGCATAGATGCATCTGCTTATGATGGCCTAAAACATTTAACCAATGAACTTCGAGCGCGCACATCCTATGAGCCGGGTGATCCGATCGGACTTGATCTTAATAAGGATGACTTATCACTGTATCCGCTCATATATTGGCCGATATACGCATCTATGCCCCAGCCAAATGAGAAAGTAATCCAAAAACTTGCCACTTTTATGAGATCTGGCGGCACAGTCATTTTTGATACAAGAAATGGCGATGCGCATTCTAATGTAATTGGAGAAAGCCAAGAGTCTTCATGGTTGCGTCTCTTATTGCAACAATTAGATGTTCCAGTAGTAGAACAAGTGCCACGCGATCATGTGATTACAAAAACCTACTATTTGATTAATAAAATTCAAGGTTCTACTGAAACTTGCGACAGTTGGGTGGAAAAGACATTTATGGACGTTGCTGATGAACGACGTAATAATGTCATTCAATCGACTGACAATGTTTCATCTCTTATTATTACTTCTTGTAATCTCGCCTCAGCTTGGTCGCGTTTCTCTCGCGAAAATACCTTTTCCAACAATAAAGATACCCATAATTTAGAGTTAGCGATGCGTAGTGGTATTAATATTGTCATGTACACTTTAACTGGCAATTATAAATCCGATCAAGTTCACAAAAGACGTATTATAGAAAGGCTTCAGAAATGAGCCAATATAATATCTCTTTGGAGCCAATTCTGCCAATTTATTTCATCCTGTTATCTTTCTTTATTTTTCTCATTTTAATTTTTTATTATTTCAAAAAAAGGGGTGTGGCGCCTTATTTTCGATTAATAATAGGCTTGTTGTTTTTAACCGTTTTACTAAATCCAGTATTTATTAAAGAAATACGAAAATCCCAACGCTCTATTGTCGCGGTTGTATTAGATAATTCTGACAGCCAGAAAATTGGCGACCGTTCAATTCAAAGCGAAAAGGCTTTTAATGAGATAAAAAATAAATTATCTACATTCGATGATTTGGATATTATAACAGTCTCTGTTGATCACAATAATAATTTTGATGGCACATCGGCATTTGAACCGCTTAAGACTGCCTTAAAGGCGTATTCTCCTGAGCGTATCGCAGGAGTCATATTGATAACCGACGGTTTAATTCATGATATTCCCCGCAATAATCAATTGTTTGAAATTAATGCTCCCATCCATGCGCTTATTACTGGAAATCTCCATGAACGCGATCGTTGGATAGAAGTCATTGACTGGCCGAGATATGGCATTGTTGGCAAAGATCAAATCATAAAGCTCAAAGTCCATGATTCAAGTAATAGTAAAGAACCATCCTCAATCATCCTTACTCATGATGGCGTTAAAAGTGATCCTTTTGCAATTATTCCTGGTGAAGATGTCAGCCTTCCTATTAAAATTTCCCATGCTGGCCCAAATAATATTCAATTAGAAATCCCAATTTTGTCTGATGAGATCTCTGCTAGTAATAATTTTTATACATCATCAATAGATGGGATACGGGATAATTTAAAAGTATTACTTGTTTCTGGTGAACCTCACCCAGGTGAACGCTTGTGGAGAAATTTATTAAGATCGGATCCCAATGTTGAGCTGACACACTTCACTATTTTACGTAATCCAAATAAATTCGACGCTACGCCATCGAGTGAACTTTCACTCATAGCCTTTCCAACAGATGAGTTGTTTGGAGAAAAAATTAATAATTTTGATCTAATTATATTTGATCGTTATTCAAATCAAACATATCTTCCGTCTCAGTATTTTAATAACATACAAAAATACATAACAAATGGGGGCGCTTTTTTAGCCGTCGTCGGTCCTGACTATGCAACTGAAACAGGAATTTATTATTCACCTTTATCTTCGATCTTACCAGCCAAGCCAATCAAAAGCATTACTGAACAGGTCTTTCAGCCGGTAATCAGCGACATTGGTTTTCGTCATCCAGTTACTCAGAGCTTATTTAAAAACACAACCCAGTCACCTGACTGGGGCAGGTGGGGCCGTGTCATTGACGCTGAGGTTATAAAGGGTCATTCAATTATGAATGCAATGACCAATAAGCCATTACTCGTTCTATCAAGAGAGGGAAAAGGACGTGTTGCGCTGTTGCTTTCCGACCAGATTTGGCTATGGGCGCGAGGTTTTGATGGCGGCGGCCCACATTTGGAGCTAACACGCCGTCTTGCACATTGGTTGATGAAAGAACCTGAACTTGAAGAAGAAAGGCTTACTGCTGCGCTAAATAGTAATAAAATTGTCGTTACGCGGCAATCAATCACCGATCATTCTCTGACGATCAAGGTTATCAGTCCTTCAGACCATCAAGAAGACGTAACGTTAACCTCGATGCGCCCTGGCGTATGGGAATATAGTTTTTTGCCTAAGGAGAGTGGTTTATGGCGGTTTCTCAGCGATAATTTAACTGCCTCCATCTATATTGGTCCGACTAATAAAAAAGAGCTCGAAAATATTGTTTCGACCCCAGAACATCTTCGATCTTTCCTCGAAGCCACTGGGGGGAGCGTCAAAAGATTAGCGTCAACATCCAATAATATTAGCACCCCACGTATTGTAGAATTGTCAGAAACGAGGAAATATAGCGGAGGTGATTGGATTGGCATAAAAAAAACACGCGCCTCAACGCTTATTGGTCAAACCTCGCAGCCCATATTTGACGGCATAATCGCTCTAATCCTATTTATCACTATGCTATTCCTGACCTGGTTTTTGGAAGGAAATAGACATCGACTATACAATATTTTTAAACCCTGACAGTTGAGGCGTATGTGGCTCATTATCGCGCAATTGGTTTAATGTCTGGCACCTCAATGGATGGTGTTGATGTCGCTCTCGTTGAGACCGATGGTCAAACAGCGCTTAATTTTGGCGCGACAAGTCATTTGCCCTATAACGACAAGGATCGAAGCTTATTACGTAATGCTTTGGGTGAAGCTGCGACGCTAACTAATCGCAAAGAACGCCCAGGTGTGCTTGCTTTTGCGGAGAGAATGGTAACGGAGCGTCATGCGGAAGCCGTAGAAGCCTTTTTATTACAAAACAATATAGCGGCTGAAACAATAGATCTTGTCGGCTTCCATGGACAAACTGTCCTTCACCGACCAAAAGAGCGCCTCACCATACAAATTGGCGATGGCCATGCTTTGGCAGAACGTCTTGGAATAGATATTGTTTATGATTTTCGCGCTGCAGACATATTAGCGGGTGGTCAAGGCGCGCCCATCGTTCCGGTGTTCCATCAAGCTCTGGTAACAGCTGCCGGCATAAAAGGTGAGGTTGCATTTCTCAATATTGGCGGCGTTGCAAATGTCACTTTTGTTGCAGAAGGCGAAGAACCGATTGCCTGCGATACCGGGCCTGGCAATGCTCTTATTGATGACCTCATGTTTCAGCGAACTGGCGCGCCGATTGATCGGCATGGTCATATGGCGGCCCGCGGGCGTGTTAATGAAGCTTGTTTATTAAGTCTTCTCGCTCACCCATTTTTCGATCTTGCGCCGCCGAAATCCTTAGATAGGAATGCTTTTGCTCTAGATTTTGTCGCCAAACTATCAACAGAGGACGCCGCCGCAACACTGACGGCCTTCACTGCAGCCTCGGTGTTACGCCTTATTCCTCATCTGCCATCGCCGCCGCAGATCTTAATTGTATGTGGCGGTGGCGCGCGCAACCCAATACTGGTCAGAGAGCTCGTGATGCGTCTGCCTTGTAAAGTCACAACAGCTGACGCTGTGGGCTGGTCATCAGACTCAATGGAGGCGCAAGCCTTCGCTTATCTGGCGGCGCGCGTGGTGGAGGGATTGCCCATTACTTTCCCCAAAACAACGGGTGTCGCCTTGGCGCTGGCCGGTGGCGAAATCGCCCGATCTCCGGGGTGAACCATTGGACTGCACCACTGAGAATGCTGTGGTTCAGTCTCCGCGCGACGGGATAGCTATGCGTGTCGGGTTGCCCAGACGCTTATCAAGATAGGCGTCAACATGAGCAATGAGGGGCTCTACTTTATTCTCAAAGAAATGGTTTGCGCCCTCTACAACGGCGTGTTCAATTAAAATACCTCTTTGCGTCTTTAATTTTTCGATTAAGGCCGTCACCTCCTTTAAAGGAGCAACGCGGTCTTGATCGCCATGAATAAACAGCCCGGAAGAGGGGCAGGGAGCCAAAAAGGAGAAATCAAAACGGTTTGCCGGCGGCGCAACCGAAACAAAGCCTTCTATTTCGGGACGCCGCATGAGTAATTGCATGCCAATCCATGAGCCAAATGAGACGCCTGCAATCCAGCAGGCGCGGGCTTCAGGATTTACCGATTGCGCCCAATCAAGAGCTGACGCAGCGTCTGATAGTTCGCCTGACCCATGATCAAAAGATCCCTGGCTTCGTCCGACGCCACGAAAATTAAAGCGCAGGACAGAAAAACCTCTTTCCGCAAAGGCATAATATAAATTGTAAACAATTTGATTATTCATCGTACCGCCAAATTGGGGATGAGGATGAAGAATAATGGCAAGAGGCGCGCCACGCGTATTGGATTGATGAAAACGACCCTCAAGACGACCGGCAGGGCCTGTAAAGATGACTTCTGGCATGAGAATCCTTGCTGAATATGAGTAGGGTGGCTTTTAACATGCAAGCGACTTAAAATAGCAAAGTTTTTTGTAATATATCGTCTGCTGTTTGGCGAAAAACGCGCTTATGTGTTGTAAATGCAGCGTATTTATCTTGATCACAACGCTTCCTCGCCATTGCGTCCAGAGGCCCGTCTCGCGTTAATTAAGGCGTTAGAAGCGCCAACGAACCCTTCTTCTGTCCATCATGAAGGGCGATCAGCCAAGGGAATACTGGAAGAATCTCGGCGTATTTTTGCCTCTGGTCTCTGCACTCATCCAAAAAATATAACCTTTACAAGCGGCGCCACAGAGGCCGCAAATTTCGTTTTGTCGCCGTCTCTTCGACTAAAGGGCGCCGCCACATCCGTAGAGATTCTCCTGATTGCGGCTGGCGAACACCCTGCCGTTTTAAAGGGGCATCGCTTTTTGACTGACAACACCGTCATGCTTCCGCTTACTAGAGATGGCGTCATATGCCTTGATCAGTTGAAAGAAACATTGGCGCGCCTCAATGGGAAGCGCGCCATGCTTGCGCTACAGGTCGTTAATAATGAGACAGGAGTTATTCAGCCAATAAATGAGGCAAGCCTTATTGTTAAAGAACATGGCGGCATTGTTATTTCAGACGCCACACAGGCTATTGGGCGCATGCCTGTTTCTTTTGATTGTCTTAAGACAGATATTTTATTTTTTTCATCTCATAAAATCGGCGGTCCCCTCGGGGCCGGCGTCTTGGCCTATTCGTCTGACAGTTATGATCTTCAAGAGAAACTGTTGCTGGGAGGCGGTCAAGAATTTGGAAGACGCGCCGGAACCGAAAATATTCCGGCTATTGCCGGTTTTGCTGCAGCTTACACCGTCGCACAGTCTCAAATTGAGCGTGAAGTAAAAAGACTTGGTCGCCTTCGGCAAGAGCTTGAAACAAAGCTCGTAAAGACTATCCCTGAAATAATTATCTTTAGCCAATTAGCCCCAAGAGTCGCGAACACGGTCGCTTTCGCCATTCCGGACGTCAGCGCCCAAACTTTGTTAATGGCGCTTGATCTGGCTGGCGTCTCCTTGTCCACAGGTTCAGCCTGTTCATCCGGAAAAGTTAATAGCTCGCATGTTTTAGAGGCAATGGGGACCACTGAAAAAATGGCCTTGCGCGTGAGCATGGGTTGGTCAACCTGTGACCAGGATATAGAAGTGTTTGGAACTATTCTCGAAAATGTAGTAAGAACGATCCGGTTACGCCGCACAGGCGCATAAGTTTTTGTTTGTGCAGTGTGAACGATAATTTCGGCCAACGGGCCTTGAACCCGTTGTGACGAGGAGAATGAATATGGCGGCTCGTCAAGAGACCGTTGAGCGCGTCGAATCGATAGATGTTGACGCGTATAAATACGGCTTTACGACTAAAATAGAATCCGAAAAGGCCCCAAAAGGTCTTAACGAAGATGTAATCAGGTTCATTTCAGACAAGAAATCCGAACCCAGCTGGCTCACAGAATGGCGGCTGTCAGCCTACCGTCGGTGGGTGTCGATGGCTGAGCCTAATTGGGCGCGGGTGAACTATCCAACCATCGATTACCAAGACTTATATTATTATTCTGCGCCTAAATCGTCACCCGGCCCCCGATCTATCGATGACGTAGATCCCGAACTTCTAAGAACTTATGAGAAACTCGGCATCCCTCTTCGAGAACAGGAAATTCTGGCTGGCGTGCAAACGCGCAAAGTTGCCGTAGACGCCGTTTTTGACTCTGTCTCAATAACAACGACGTTCAAAGAAGAGCTCGCACGGGCTGGTGTAATTTTTTGTCCTTTATCCGAGGCCGTCCGTTCTCATCCTGATCTTGTAATGAAGTATCTTGGATCAGTTGTTCCACCGACGGATAATTTTTTTGCAACGCTCAACTCGGCTGTCTTTTCAGAGGGGTCATTTGTATATGTCCCTAAAGGCGTCCGTTGCCCGATGGAGCTCTCAACATATTTTCGTATAAATGAACAAAATACAGGTCAGTTTGAAAGGACACTGATCATCGCTGATGCGGGATCATATGTTAGCTATCTTGAAGGCTGCACTGCACCCAAGAGAGATGAGAATCAACTTCACGCTGCTGTTGTTGAGCTCGTTGCGCTCGATGACGCCGAAATAAAATATTCAACTGTGCAAAATTGGTATCCAGGCGACAAAGAGGGCAAGGGCGGCATCTATAATTTTGTTACAAAGCGTGGGGATTGCCGCGGTCGTAACTCTCATATCTCTTGGACTCAGGTCGAGACTGGATCCGCCATTACATGGAAATATCCCTCATGCATTTTGAGAGGCGATAATTCTCAAGGTGAATTCTACTCAATTGCTGTTTCAAATGGTCATCAGCAAGTTGATAGCGGCACAAAAATGATTCATCTTGGAAAAAATACAAAAAGCAGAATTGTTTCAAAAGGAATATCAGCAGGTCACTCTAGTAACACATATAGAGGTCTTGTCTCTGCCCATAGAAAAGCCGTTGGAGCGCGCAATTTTACGCAATGCGACAGTCTCCTCATTGGACATAATTGTGGGGCGCATACAACGCCCTATATTGAGTCTAAGAATAGTCATGTCCAATTTGAACATGAAGCGACAACATCAAAAATTTCTGAAGATCAGCTATTTTACGCCATGCAGAGAGGCTTGTCTTGTGAAGACGCAACAGCCTTAATCGTTAATGGCTTCGTGAGAGAAGTGCTTCAGCAGCTGCCGATGGAATTTGCGGTGGAAGCTCAGAAATTAATCTCTATATCTCTCGAAGGAAGCGTTGGTTAACCACGCCAATGAACTGGATTAGCGCCTCATGTTAGAAATTCGCAATCTTCATGTATCGATCGATGGTCGTGACATTCTTAAAGGGTTTAATCTAAACATTAAACCTGGCGAGGTCACTGCAATTATGGGACCAAACGGTACGGGAAAGTCAACGCTGTCATATGTTCTTGCTGGTAGAGAAGGTTACCTGATTACACAAGGAGATATCTTATTTAATGGAGAAAATATACTGGAACTAGATCCTCATCAAAGAGCAGCAAAGGGGATATTTCTCGCCTTCCAGTATCCGGTAGAAATACCTGGCGTGACGACTATGCAATTTCTTAAGGCGGCGATGAACGCACAGCGCCGCTCACGTGGCGAATCTGAAATTCATACGCCAGATTTTATGAAGATTGTTCGCGAGACTGCGCAGAAATTAGATATTGATCAGGATATGTTGCGTAGACCGTTAAATTCAGGTTTTTCTGGCGGTGAAAAAAAACGCATGGAAATCCTTCAAATGTCATTGCTAACGCCATCCATGTGCATTCTTGATGAGATGGATTCAGGACTAGACATTGATGCCTTACGGACAGTTTCTGAAGGTGTTAACAATTTAAGAAATAATCAAAGATCCTTCCTCATTATCACTCATTATCAAAGACTTTTAGATTATATTAGACCAGATACGGTTCATGTGATGGCGAATGGACAGATCCGCAGGTCTGGCGGCCCTGAATTAGCGTTAGAATTAGAGAAAAATGGCTATCAGGAATATCTCTCTGAAGAGGCGGCTTAAGTCGTGAGCATCAGCCAGGCGTTGCCTATGTCTCAGCCGTTAGAAACACCATTTGACGACATGTATATATGTGGCGTCTCTCAAATCAGAGATGACGCCTGGGGGCGATTTAAGCATCAAGGCCTTCCCAGTCGCAAACTTGAGTCATGGCGCTACACGGATCTTAAAACTGCGCTTCGTAACGTCTATCCGCTCGGCTCTAGAGTTAAGTATGATTCATTCCCGCCTCGTGAACATGAGTCGCATAGACTTGTAATTATAGATGGATTTTTTCACCCTGAATTATCAGATTTAAATGATCTGCCTCAAGGCGTTAGGTGCCTTAATATAAAATCATTTCTTGCAGATCAAGATAATGAGGCGCGTTATGATGCTCATGCTATTTTGCAGAAAAAACAGGAGCCATCTATCGATCTCAACACAGCCCTATTGCAAGAAGGCGTTGCTGTAATTATTGACCAAGGCGTTTCAGTTGCTAAACCTATTGAATTACTGCTTATATTTTCCAATTCAAACTTTTCATTTACACGAAATATCATACACCTTCATCAAGGAGCCTCTGCTCGTTTTATAGAAACAGTAAAAGATACCACTCTCACAGGTAAGCAGTTTAATCATCTTTTGCTGGCTAATGTTGAGTCAAATGCGCGTCTTGACTTAGGAAGCAATTTAAGCGGGCAGGCGGATCAAACTATTGGCGCATTGAGCGTTTTATTATCATTAGCTGAAAATTCTCAATTTAGTTCATTTTCTCTTGTTGGAATAAGAGGTTTTATTAGAAGACAAATATACGCAAACCTAGCTAAAAAGAATGCTAAAATACACCTTAGCGGCGTCACCTTGTCAAAATCTGACGATCATATTGATACGACTATTGAAATTGATCATCTTGCAGAAAATAGTACAAGTATTGAAAATTTTAGAAGTATTCTATCTGATCGGTCATCTGTCGTATTTCAGGGTAAAATTATTGTGCGATCTGAAGCACAGCACACCAGTGGTCAAATGACCTCAAAAGCAATTCTCTTGTCAGATAATTCAACTATGTATAGTAAGCCAGAATTAGAAATTATGGCTGATGATGTGAAGTGCAGTCACGGCTCAACAATAGGCCAACTGGATAAAGATCAGCTTTTTTATTTGATGGCGCGCGGACTTAGTCTGCAAGAAGCAACAAATTTACTGATTGAATCCTTCGCAAGTGATCCAATATTAAATATTGAAGATGATTATTTTAAATCATTTTTTCATGGTCGATTAATAGAATTATTGGCAAGTGGAGCACCGGCATGACGGGCGTCCAACATGAACGTGCTTTAGATATAGAGGCGATTAGATCCAATTTTACATTTTTGGAGCTTCAACCTTATGGCAAGCCAATTATATATTTTGATAATGCTGCTTCAGCGCAAAAGCCAAACGTTGTAGTTGATCGCTTAAGTCATTTTTATAAATTTGAATATGCCAATGTACATCGCGGCCTACATTATTTAGCTAATCAGGCAACTGAAGCTTACGAGGATGCGCGTGTTAAAGTTCAAAAATTTATAAACGCTGCTGACGCTGAAGAAATCATATTTACGAGAGGCGCTACGGAGGCGATGAACATCGTCGCCGCTTCTTTTGGTCTTGATCGCCTCTCAACTGGCGACGAGATTATATTATCAACTATGGAGCATCATTCCAATATCGTGCCGTGGCATTTTCTTCGTGAAAGAAAAGGAGCGGTTCTAAAATGGATAGAAGTTGGTCCCGATGGTTTAATCAATCCTGAGAATGTTGAACAACTCATTACTAAAAGAACGAAAATTATCGCTATCACTCATATGTCAAACGTGCTTGGCGCTGAAGTTCCAATAAAGGAAATTGCTAAATTAGCATCATCCTATGGCATACCTATTCTTGTTGATGGCTCACAAGGAGTCGTTCACCTTGATGTTGATGTCCAAAATCTTAATGTAGATTTTTATATATTCACTGGCCACAAATTATATGGACCAACAGGAATTGGCGTTTTGTATGCGCGTCGTCCATGGCTTAATAAACTCCCCCCTTATACTGGCGGCGGGGAAATGATTAATACTGTGACTCGTGATGAAATTTCCTATGCCGCGCCGCCTCAGCGTTTCGAAGCCGGTACGCCGCCCATTGCGCAAGCCGTTGGTTTAGCCGCAGCTGTGGAGTTTGTTGAAGGAGTTGGAAGGGCCGCCATCAGGCGACATGAAAGTGATCTTACTCAATATGCAATGGATCGCTTACATGAATTCAAAAATATTAAGATATTTGGCCAGCTTCCTGGCAAGGGTCCAATCATTTCTTTTAATCTAAAAGAAGCCCATGCCCATGATGTCGCGACGGTTCTTGATCAATATGGCATAGCGGTGCGGGCTGGGTCACACTGCGCGATGCCGCTTTTGGCCAGTTATGGAGTTACATCAACATGTCGCGCTTCCTTCGCCATGTATAACACCATTGGCGAAATTGATCTTTTCGTCGAGGCTCTTGTCAAAGCGCAAAAGCTATTTTCTTGAGAGATTACTAACATGTCAGATAGCCTCGAGAATGGTCATACGCCTCCAAACGCTGAGCGAGAACAAAATGAGTTGCGCTCAGAAACGGGACTTCGGGATGAAATCATTAAAGCTTTAAAAACTGTCTATGATCCCGAGATTCCAGCCGACATTTATGAATTGGGCCTAATCTATCGCGTAGATGTCAATGAAGGCGGTTTTATTGATATTGATATGACGTTGACAGCCCCAGGGTGCCCCGTAGCTGGCGAAATGCCCATATGGGTTAAAAACGCTGTGAATTCAGTTCCAGGGGTCTGCGATGTCCAGGTGAATATGGTTTTCGATCCACCCTGGGATCAAAGCCGTATGTCAGATGAAGCGCGTGTCGCTCTTGATATGTGGTAGGTTAGGTTTGAACTTTTAACGCGTTTGACGTGATGTCGTCAAAGAATGATAAATGATGGATCGTCACATGAAATCAGATATTTTAACTCTCAGCCCCGCAGCGCTACAGCGCGTCAAAAATATCCTTGCTAATGAACCTCCAACAAAAGGATTGCGCATCTCTATTGAAAAAGGAGGCTGTGCCGGCTTCTCTTATAAAATGGATGTATCCTCGTCTAAGGTCGGTGATGAAGTAATACAAACTGAGGCTGGCGCGGTTATTGTCGCCGCTGACGCCATACTTTATTTACTCGGTTCAAAAATGGACGTTAAGAACACCCAATTTTCGTCAACTTTTGTTTTCGAAAATCCTAATCAAACTTCCTCATGTGGTTGTGGCGAAAGTTTTGAAATTAAACCAGTTAGCCTTGAGCAAACGAGTATTAACTGAAGTCCGAGGGTTTTAACCTCAGAAGGGCAGGCCGTAACGGCCTGTTATTATCTAAGTCATTGACGTAATTGATGTATAATCATTTGATTACCCTAGCGATCTGCCTGAGAATCGCCTATAAAAAATAACTCACTTCTTAAAAAGATCGATTGGCGCGACTTTGGCTGATAACGACACAAAAAGCGATAATTCCGCAATTCCTGATTCTGACATTCGCCCTGTTTCAATCGCTGATGAAATGAAGCGATCTTACCTCGATTACGCGATGAGCGTTATCGTAAGTCGCGCTTTGCCTGACGTTCGTGATGGTCTTAAACCCGTACACAGACGCATCATGTTCTCTATGAATGAGAACGGCCATACGCCTGATAAATCATATGTGAAGTCTGCGCGTATCGTTGGCGACGTGATGGGTAAATACCATCCTCATGGCGATGCGGCTATTTATGACGCTCTCGTTCGAATGGCGCAGCCATTTTCTATGCGCCTCATGCTCGTTGATGGTCAGGGTAATTTTGGATCAGTCGATAATGATCCGCCAGCGGCTATGCGCTATACTGAATCGCGGCTGGCCAAACCAGCTCTCGCCTTGCTTGAAGACATTGATGAAGGCACTGTTGACTTTCAACCCAACTATGACGGCAAAGAGCACGAACCGTCAGTTTTACCTGCGCGCTTTCCAAATTTATTGGTGAATGGCGCCGGAGGCATTGCCGTCGGTATGGCGACAAATATTCCTCCACATAACCTTGGAGAGGTTATTGACGCAGCAATAGCGCTTATTGACCGTCCCGGCATGACCGTTTCAGAACTCAATGAAATTGTCCAAGGACCTGATTTCCCAACAGGAGCAACAATCCTCGGACGCAGTGGAATACGCAGCGCTTACGCCACAGGCCGTGGTTCCATCATTATGCGTGCAAAGGTAACGATCGAAACAATTAGGAAAGATCGTGAGGCGCTTATTTTTACCGAAATACCTTATCAGGTTAACAAGGCCGCCTTGATTGAGCGTATTGCGGAACTCGTTCGAGAAAAGAAGATTGAAGGCATATCAGATCTAAGAGATGAATCAGATCGTGATGGCATGCGTATCGTCGTTGAATTGAGACGTGACGCCGTTCCCGAAGTTGTAACAAACCAGCTATGGCGGCACACCTCGCTTCAATCCAGTTTTGCAGTCAATATGATTGCCTTAAATGGCGGGCGTCCGGAATTGCTAACTTTGCCGGATGTTTTGAGGGCATTTATTGACTTTAGAGAAACTGTTGTTACCCGTCGCACAAAATATAGACTGAATAAAGCGCGTGACCAAGCGCATATGCAGGTCGGCCTAGCGATTGCTGTCGCAAATATTGACGAAGTCATCCGATTAATTCGCACATCATCAGACGCTGCGGCGGCTCGAGAGGCGCTGATGGCGCGTGAGTGGCCTGCGAAAGATATGGCGCCGTTAGTTGAGCTGATAGCAGACCCGCGCCATAAGTTGAATTCCGATGGCGCCATACGTTTATCTGAGGCGCAAGCCAGAGCCATACTCGATCTGAGGCTGCAAAGATTAACGGCTCTTGGGCGCGAGGAAATCTCTGAAAATCTAAATAAGCTTGCCGTCGAAATTGCAGATTATCTGGATATTTTATCTTCCCGTGAACGGCTTTTTGGCATCATAAAAAATGAAATGCTTGCCGTTAAAGAACTTCATGCAACCCCCCGGGTCACGGAAATTGTAGACTCAGAGAGTGATGTTGACGATGAGGACTTAATTGCGCGCGAGGATATGGTCGTCACTGTTTCACATGCTGGCTATATTAAACGTGTCCCTTTATCGACCTACCGAGCGCAACGTAGGGGCGGCAAAGGCCGCTCTGGCATGCAGACCAAAGACGAAGATTTTGTTCATCGGTTGTTTGTAGCAAACACTCATACGCCAGTTTTGTTTTTTTCCTCATTTGGTAAGGCATATAAAGAAAAGGTATGGCGTTTGCCTCTTGCTGCGCCGCAGGCAAGAGGAAAGGCGCTTGTCAACATGTTGCCGCTTGATCCTGGCGAAAGAATTACCACGATCATGCCGCTGCCTGAGGATGAGACGACATGGTCTAAACTAGATGTTATTTTTGCAACGACTGGTGGGACTGTTCGTAGAAATAAATTATCAGATTTTGTTGATGTTAGACGTAATGGCCTCATTGCAATGAAGCTTGATGATGGTGAAGCCATTGTTGATGTCGCCACAGCAAGTGAACATGACGACATCATGCTCACGACATCTGAGGGGCAGTGTATAAGATTTGCTGTGCCCGAAGTTCGTGTTTTCCAAGGGCGCACTTCTATGGGCGTTAGGGGTATAACTCTAGGTCCACAGGATAAAGTTATTTCACTTGCTATACTTTCCCATTTTGACGCCACCAGCGATGAAAGAATTGCATATTTACGCCGCGCTAATTCTTTAAGACGACGTATGGGCGAGGACGTCATAACAGATGGCGTTATTGATTCAGAGGAAAATGAAAGTTTAGTTGAATTAACTGATGAAAGATTTGCTGCAATGCAAGTCTCAGAACAAATTCTTCTTACTGTCTCTGAAAATGGCTTTGGGAAAAGAACATCATCTTATGAATACCGCACAACAGGCCGTGGCGGCAAAGGTATTGTCGCTATGGCTGTCAATGCGCGCAATGGTAAACTGGTCGCAGTATTTCCTGTTTTACAAGATGATGAGATCATGCTTGTAACTGATGGCGGCCAATTAATTCGTTGTCCGGTCGGTGGTATCAGAATAGCCGGACGAGGAACTCAAGGCGTCATTGTCTTTAATACAGCAAAAGACGAGCGTGTTGTATCAGTAGAGCATATAGGCGACATTACACCACAAGAAGAAGAATAGTAATAATAGGTCAATCTGTTATTACTCTAACATGAATTTACATAACTTCCCTTCAGAGTAATGTTCTAATGACTAGACGCATCGCCCTCTTTACCGGAAGTTTTGATCCATTTACTTATGGCCACCAAAATATATTGCAAATTGCTTCTAGTCTTTTTGATAAAATTGTGATCGCGATTGGCGTTAACAGCGTTAAGGCGCCGCTTTTACAAATTGAACAAAGAGTTTCAATTATCCAAGATATTTGTCAAAATAATATAAATTGCGATTATGAAGTGATTTCATTCGAAGGCTTAGCCATTGATACAGCAAAGAAATATGGTGCAAATTTTATCATACGGGGTCTGCGAGACACAAATGATTTCAACTATGAAACACAATTGTCTGAGATGAACGCTACACTTGCGCCAGATATACAAACTGTGTTTTTTCCATCATCCCAAATCTACAGACATATAAGCTCAACACTCGTTCGTCAGATTATACAGTTGGGCGGCGACGCGTCATTATTTGTTCCACCTGAGTCTCAGAAAATTATACAAATCGCTATGAGCAGAAATTAATCAACGAACCAATAAGGGAGGTGTATTATGCCAAATAAACGCGCATTCATTAAAGGATTATTTATTATATCCGCTTTCCTATGTAATTTTAATCCTCTTTATGCTGATGATAGTCATACCCTTAATCTTGATACCAAAGACGGACGTGTGATCATTAAATTGCGTCCTGACCTTGCGCCAAAACATGTCGAAAGAATTGAAAAACTAGCCAAAGAACATTTTTATGATGGCATTGTTTTTCATCGCGTCATTGATGGCTTCATGGTTCAAGCTGGCGATCCAACAGGAACAGGTCTCAATGGATCACGATATCTGGATCTTAAGGCCGAATTCACGGATACACCGTTTAAAAGAGGCTCTCTGGGCATGGCGCGCGATCCGAGTGATAAAGATTCAGCGAATTCCCAATTCTTTATATGCTTAGCGGATCAGCCACAATTGAATGGCAAATATACTGTCTTTGGTGAAGTCGTATCAGGCATGGAGATTGTTGATAAAATAAAAAAAGGCTCCAAGGCGGACAACGGAAAAGTTACAGATCCTGATAAAATTGTGAAACTAAGACTGGTTGGGGATGATAGCTAAAATTATTCTCTTAAATAAATTTCCAAAGAATATCTAAAATGAAGGGGAGTCGAAATGAGCGATCAGGAAATATTAACGCTTGAAACAACTCAAGGAACTGTCACGATAAAACTTCGTCCAGACCTTGCGCCTAATCACGTCGCACATATAAAAAAATTAGTAACTGAAGGTTTTTATGACGGCATTGTGTTTCACAGAGTCATTGATGGCTTTATGGCGCAAACAGGATGCCCATTGGGGACTGGAACAGGTGGTTCTAAATACCCAAATCTTACGCAAGAATTTAACGATGCGCCACATGTAAGAGGCACATGTTCAATGGCTCGAGCCTCACATCCAGATACGGCCAACTCTCAATTTTTCATCTGCTTCAAAGATGCGCGTTTTCTGGATCGACAATATACTGTTTGGGGGGAGGTTGTTTCCGGCATGGAAAATGTTGATAAAATAAAAAGGGGCGAGCCTGTGAAAGACCCTGATAAAATTGTTAAAGCTACCCTAGGAAACTAGATTTATTCTACTGGCATGACAATGCTCACGCTTGTCATGCCTATTGGCCTTCTGATATGCGCGTTGATATTTTTGATTTTGACCTTCCCTCAGACAGAATTGCTGTAAGGCCCGTCCGGCCCCGAGACAGCTCAAGATTACTCGTTCTTTCTGAAACGGGTTGCTTTCAAGACAAAATATTTAAAGATTTACCAGACTTTCTTAAAGCTGGTGATTTACTCGTTATCAATGATACGCGCGTTATAAATGCGCGCCTTAATGGCGAAAGAAGACGTGATCGTAACATAGCTAAAATTGAAGTTAATCTTATTAAGCGTCTTTCTGAGCGTTCATGGCAAGTATATGCGCGTCCTGGTAAGAAATTACAAAAGGGCGATGAAATAATTTTTCATAATGGATTTTCCTCACTCAAAGCCCTCGTTGAAGATAAAACAGCCTCTGGAGAGATTACCTTAATATTTGATTGCGCCGGTAATTCTTTAGATGATGCAATAAATCAAATAGGTCATGCCCCACTGCCTCCTTATATTGCATCAAAACGTCCTGCCGACATGGCTGATCAAAATGATTATCAGACATGTTTTGCGAACACTCTTGGAGCAGTAGCTGCTCCCACTGCCGGTCTTCACTTTACCCCTCAACTGATCGAAAGGATAAAATCTCAAGGCGTTAATATTGCTAATATTACGTTACATGTGGGTCCAGGAACCTTTTTACCTGTAAAAACAGAAGATACTGATGATCATCTAATGCATGAAGAATATTTTTCTATTGATGAGATCAATGTTGATAAATTAAATAAGACGAGAGATTCAGGCGGACGGATTATAGCTGTTGGAACTACCGTTCTACGTGCGCTAGAGAGCGCATTAGCTTCTAATAAAGAATTTGTTCCAGTATCAGCATATACTAATATATTTCTGAAACCTGGTTATACTTTTCGATCAGCAGATATTCTTATTACAAACTTTCATCTACCACGATCCACTCTATTTATGCTTGTATGCGCATTTTCAGGCTTAGAAAAAATGCAATCATTGTACTCTCATGCAATCATTTCTGGTTATAGATTTTATTCATATGGCGACGCCTGTCTCTTATATCGAGACTCATTATGAATAATAATGGTAAAATTAGATTAACAGCGACTTGGATAGAAGATCCGACGATAAATAAGTTCACCATTGATCTTGATCTTTACGACAAAAAAATAATTTCAAATTGGGAATTGTTTGGATCATTTAATTTATACGAAGTCAATCCAAAGCCCTTTATTCTTTCAAGAGACGGTGTCTTCGTTTTTGGTTCAAATGATCCTTCTCAATGGATTACAAATTTAAGAGACAAAGAAATATTTATCGGATCGATTTTTCAAATCTGGTATAACAATACTGATATAGGAAATTATAATATCGTTAAGATATCTATCCCTGGATTAAAAGTAAGGTGAGATGAGCAATATTTTTTCTTTTGAGATTTATGGATCAGATGGAGCATCGCGGGTAGGGCGAATAATTACATCTCATGGCGTTATCGATACTCCCGCATTTATGCCAGTCGGAACGGCTGCTACCGTTAAGGCAATGTTTCCAGAAGATGTTAGAAATACAGGGGCTCAAATTATATTGGGTAATGTATATCACCTTATGTTACGTCCTGGCGCAGAAAGAATTGCCAGTCTGGGCGGCCTACATAAATTTATGAATTGGCCATATCCTATTTTAACGGACTCTGGCGGTTTCCAGGTTATGTCATTATCAAAATTGCGAAAACTCGATGAAAATGGAGTAACTTTCCAATCGCACATAGATGGTTCTAAGCATCTTTTGACTGCTGAAAGATCCATGGAAATACAGGATCTCCTTGGTTCTGATATACAAATGCAATTTGATGAATGTGTTCGACTTCCATGCTCTGATGAGGAAGCCGAGCGTGCAATGACGCTTTCTTTGCGTTGGGCTGAAAGATCTCGTCAGGCATTTCGTCAGAAACCAGGACGGGGCTTATTTGGTATCGTACAGGGTGGGGCGAATAAGGAATTAAGGACAATAAGCGCCAAATCATTAAGTAAAATGGACTTTGACGGATATGCAATAGGCGGACTAGCTGTAGGAGAGCCGCAGGAACTGATGCTTGATATGCTCAATACGACAATACCACATTTACCAGATCACAAACCCCATTATCTCATGGGTGTTGGAACTCCTGACGACATTATTAAATCCGTTGCATGCGGAATTGATATGTTTGATTGCGTCATGCCAACGCGTGCTGGCCGTCACGGATTGGCCTATACAAGATTTGGCGCTTTAAACATTCGAAACGCGCGCTTTGCAGAGGATAATCGGCCTCTTGATCATAAATCATCCTCACCTGCGGCAAATTCCTACTCACGGGCTTATTTGCATCATTTGGTTCGGTCGAAAGAGATTTTGGGAATGATGCTCCTAACTCAGGCTAATATCTCATATTACCAAGATCTTATGACAGCGATGAGAGAGTCTATCAAAACTAAATCATTGAATGAATTCATAGCCAAAACTAAAGCTGGTTGGCGTCAAGGTGAAAGTCATGAGACAATTTAAATATTACACACAGACCTGCGACCAGGGGTTTTAAGATGACGACCTATCGTGATGCATTAACAAAATTATTTCTCAAGGGTGCTTTTACAACCAACAGTCATTTTGAGAAAGAAATTATAAAACATAAGCAAATAATTCATTCGACACATTCAATGAAAAATAGATTTAATAAAAATAATTCCATTAAAAAAGTCTCCAATATACCTCAACCTGATCATAGCTTTAATCAATCGATGTCAGATTATAATTTTCCAAACATTAATAGACATCCTGGTATTATTTTGGCCGAAATGTTACGCAAAAGGGGGTTCACAGCCTCTGATATTGCTCGAGATACCCATGTGCCAGTCAATAGAATAACTGCGCTTATTAATGGCCAAAGAGGAATTACCGCAGATTCTGCGATACGCCTCGCTCACTGGTTCGGAAATGAACCTGAGTATTGGTTAAATCTTCAACAAAGTTTTGAGTTATCTCAGGCTCGTAAGAAACTTGAGAATGAAATTCAATCGTTCAAGAAATTAGTAGACTATACAGAATGAAAGATACTGACACAAAAATAACATCTGATAGTTTTATAAAATATATTCAATCATTCAATCTATTCAATAATACTACACACATCGAAAAAATTAATGGTATTGCCTATTACATAAATGAATTTTGGACTTCTAAGCAAAGGGCAGGGCTGTTTTTACATGAAATAAGTTATCGCGCTTGTTTTAAACCTCAATTACCAGAATTTTTTATTAATATCTTAACGTCAGAGGGAAATTGGGTACTCGATCCATTTATGGGTCGCGGCACGACACCATTACAGTCTGTTTTCATGCATAGACAGGCTGCTGGCTCAGATATTAATCCTTTATCTTTACTCCTCACTAGGCCTCGCATAAATCCACCAAAATTTACTGATATTGAAGATAGACTTACTGAAATTAAAAATAATTTTACTACTAATATTTCCCTGCAGGAGGAATTACTTGCTTTCTACCATCCAGATACATTGCTTGAGATTCTAAATTTACGTTCCTTTCTATTAGAAAATTCTCCGATAAGTGGAAATGTCGATCCTATCAATGACTGGATTAGGATGGTTGCGCTAAATAGATTAACTGGGCATTCAGCCGGTTTTTTTTCAACTTATACTTTACCTCCTAATCAAGCTGTTTCAATTTCATCTCAACTTAAAATCAATCAGAGATTAAACAAAGTGCCTCCATATAAAGATACAGCCAATCTTATTTTAAAAAAAACGCGCCAGCTTTTAAAAGATAATATAACCCATTCCAATGCCTCTTTTAATTTATCAATATCTAAAGCCTGGGAATTATATTATCTGAATGAATCTTCAATTGACCTCGTAATAACCTCTCCACCTTTTCTCGATATTGTAAATTACAAAGAGGACAATTGGTTACGCAATTGGTTCGCAGGCATCAATGATAATGAGATAGATCTATCACAATTTAAAAACGTAAATGATTGGCTTCAGATGATCCATAAAGTTTCTCATGAACTATCGAGAGTTTTAAAAAAAGGAGGATATTTAGTGATTGAGGTTGGGGAGGTTCGAGGTGGTAAAATAAAATTAGAAGAATATGTTTGGAAGGCGTTAGAGAATCTACCTTTCAAACCAATTTGCGTTCTTATAAATCAACAAAACTTTACTAAGACGTCCAACTGTTGGGGCGTTGGCAATAATCATAAAGGAACGAACACAAATCGTATTGTTGTAGCACAAAAAATTTAACCACTTTGCAATAATGATAATGGATTATTTTTTTCAAAAAGATAAAGCAGTATCTGCATTGCCTTACCACGTTCTGTAGATAAATTTGGATCTTGTTTTAAAAATAATGCTACATCGTCATTTGCCATGGCTAGTAAGCGGGCGTGACTTTCAAGATTTGCTAATCTTAAACTAGGCAAACCTGATTGACGCAGGCCCAATAATTCACCTTCACCACGTAGCCGTAAATCCTCTTCAGCAATCTGAAAGCCATTGTCATTTTGACGTATAGTCATTAATCTAGCCTTGGCCATCTCACTCAGAGGGCCTCTATATAGTAATAAACAACTAGATTCAGTTGTACCTCGACCGACTCGTCCTCTTAACTGATGTAATTGTGATAAGCCAAATCTTTCTGCATGCTCAATAACAATAATATTGGCTTCCGGTATATCAATACCTACTTCTACGACTGTCGTTCCTACTAAAACTTTCGTATCGCCATTTTTAAATAATTCTATTGCTCTATCTTTTTCATTATTTTTCAATTTTCCATGGATAACCCCAACACAATCTCCAAAATAAACGCGAAGTTCTTCAGCACGCTTATTTACTGCCATTGCATCTAAATCATCATTTTCATCAACTAATGGACATATCCAGTAACAACGACTACCATTATTAATGGCATTCTTTAGGGATGATATAACCTCGTTAATTCGCGAAAGTGGCGCAACGCGAGTTGTAATTTGAGCTCTAAATTTCGGCTTTTCGTCTAAATAGGAGATATCCATATCTCCAAACATTGTCATAGCAAGGGTTCGCGGAATTGGCGTTGCAGTCATAACCAAAATATCAACAAATTGACCTTTTTTACTAAATATAATTCTTTGTTGAACACCAAATTTATGCTGTTCGTCAATTACAGCTAACCCAAGATTATGAAAGATAATATCCTCTTGTAATAAAGCATGCGTTCCAATTATCAAATCTATATTACCATCTTTTAAATTACTGCATATTTTATTTCTCTCTGATGATTTTGTGCTTCCCGTTAATATTTCTAAGCGAATTCCAAAAGACTGAACAATTTCATGTATTTTTGTATAATGCTGTGTTGCAAGAACTTCAGTTGGCGCTATTAGTGCTGCTTGACATCCAGATTCAATTGCATCTGCAATGGCCAATAAAGCTACAATTGTTTTTCCTGATCCAACATCTCCTTGCAATAATCTCAACATTTTACATGACGACATCATGTCTTTAAATATTTCTTTCCTTACTATTTTCTGTGCCTTTGTTAAATTATAGGGTAAATTTGATTCAATTTTGTTTGATAAAATTTGAGAACAATTACGATTTTTTCCAATGTTCTGTTTTACGTTATTTCGTACTAAGCCAAGAGCCAGTTGATTAGCAAGCAATTCATCTAGGGCTAATCTTTGACGCGCAGGATCCTGATCGCCTAATGCCGAAGGATTATTTGGATGATGCGCTTGCTTAAGTGCTTCATGAAATTTGGGAAATTTATTATCTTGAATGATTTTATTATTATGCCACTCTGGTAGAGTTGGTAAGAGATTAAATGCTTTATCAATAGTTTTGATTAAATTCTTTTTAGAGAGTCCATCTGTTAATTTGTAGACTGGCACATTCCGAGAAAATTTTAAATAATCCTCATCTTTTAAAATATACTCCGGATGAACTATCTGTTTTTTCCCGTCATAGATTTCTATTTCTCCACATATCCAAAAGGTAGAGCCTATAGGCATCGCTTGTGCTAGCCAATCTAATTTTTTACTAAAAAACTTTAACTCTACTGACTCTGTATGATCTGTACCTATAATACTATAGGGACCGTTTATATTTCGACCCCGTCGACCAATATGATTGGTAATTTCTAATTTAATACTAATTAATGTATTCAATGGAGCATCAATAAGATTTGCAACTTCAAAAAAATCATGAATTCCAATCGGCAGGTGAAATAATAAATCTAATACTGTTGCCTGCTTTTTTGATTTTTCATCAACTAATAATTTATCGAATTTCGGACCAATTTTTATACCAACTCCTGATAGAGCTGATACACGACTAAATAAAGGATTGAGGATCTCTGGTCTCATCGAACATATAAAACAAAATTTTGAATTTTATTTGATTTCATAATCATATCTTTGGCTTTCATTATCAACCTTATAGGTATAATGCCACCATTCTTGTGGTATATTTTCAAAATTATTTTTTTCCATAATATTTTTCAGAAGCTGCCGATTTTGTTTCACAATATAATTTTCAGCATTCTCAGTCCATGATTTTTTGTCGAAGTAATCAAAGGATGTCCCAAATTCTAGTCCAACAATAGCTAGATCAACAGCATTGCCTGTGGAATGCATTGAATGGTCTGATATATAACCTTTTAGAATAAGATTTTTTTTGTTTTCATGAGGATAATAAATACTTTTAGTCTTTATATTGTCATCATGAGCCCAGCTCACAAATGATCTTACTGCCCGCATAGGGCGGTAACAATCATATACAATGAGGTTTAGGCCAGATTTTTTTGCTTCATTTTGGGCATTAACCAATCCTATCGCTGCTTTTTTATGTAACCAACATTCTCCAACACTATATCCAGGAACAGGTTTTCCAGTGAAATTATCAGCACCGTAATATTTTATATTTTGAATTATATCTGGTGCTAAATCTTTAAGTTTTACAAAATCAGGGGGCAATTCAGATGCTGTTGCAGAAAGCGACAGGCCCACTAACAAATAAAGAGAAGGTGTAAGTTGACGGTATCTAAACATTTTCAATCACGTTAAAATGTTTCTATTTTCGTTAGTGACCTACGCCCCCATTTTTTTCTGACCAAGCGACTGGATCAAAAATAAATAATTCGATTTCCTTTAATTCTCTGTCAGAAAAATATTGATGCTTACGAGCAACTTCTAATACGTTGCGCCATGTGCATAGATAATGCAAGTTAATATCAAGAGTTTTTAGTTCGTCTCGAGCTCCTGCAAAGATATCATAAAAGAAATAAACAAATACGTCTTGGCACTGTTGGCCAGACTCTCTGATGGCCTTCACAAAATCTTTTTTTGAGCCGCCATCTGTGGCAAGATCTTCAACAAGTAATACTTTAGCATTATCTCTAATATCGCCCTCAATTCGCGCATTTCTTCCAAATCCCTTGGGCTTTTTCCTTACATATTGCATTGGAAGCATAAGCTCCTCAGCAATCCAAGCAGCAAAGGGAATGCCGGCAGTTTCCCCGCCTGCAATAATATCCAATTTTTCATAACCTATATTTTGTTGGATTTTTGCCACTGCAAAATAATTGAGTTGTTTACGCAATCTGGGGAAGGAGATTATTTTACGCATATCAATATAAACAGGAGTGGCCCATCCTGCAGTAGTCTTAAATGGCGTTTCTATATTAACTAGAACTGCCTTGACCTCAATTAAAGCTTTGGCTGTTTCATATGCCGCTAACGACGTTTCTTCCTGCATTGTTGATCCTAATTGCATGAATTTAAATAATAAACCTGAATAAATTTATGACACATTATTTAATAAGTCAAAATTATTCGATAAAATTTTATCATCTAATCATAACAACAGGGGTTCCAATTTGCACACGTTTATATAAATCGATCACATCTTCGTTTCTCATTCGTATACACCCATAGGATGCCGCACTACCAATTGACTGACGCATTTTGACAGTTGTCCCATGAATCGCCACATTGTCTTTAGCGAGCGTAATCGCACGAGCTCCCATTGGATTACGGGACGAACCGCCTGGAATTATTTGGGGTAGGCTTGGATGATCAGCAGCAACATCTTCCGGTGGCGACCAATCTGGTTTAATATATTTACCTGTAACATAAGTTGTGCCGCTCCATTCCTTTCCATGTTTGGGCACAGCTATTGGATAGGAAGTTTTTTTTCCTTTTTCTGAAATGTAAGTTAATCGACGCTGCTTGGCGTTTATAATAATTTTTGATGAATGCTTAAAAATTGTGAAATTATCAATATCGAAAATATCAAGAAAGCCGGCCATTGATTGAGTCGTTGAAACAAACATTATTAATAAAACGATCGAACACAGTATTCTTGATTTCATCATAAGTAACATCCTACGTTTAATTATATCATCCGTAAATCCAAAGAATAACATTAACTTTTATACCCCTTTCACTCACCAGATTATATTAACAATTAATTAATAGCTATCCAGTAAGAATTTTTATGGTATTTTTAGGGGTAATATTGCCTATGTATCATCCTGTTTCCAGTCGCATGCTAACAAAATTAGCAGCTACTTCAACTTCGCTAATCTTTATTATTAGCGCTACTTGGCTTGTATCTAAAAAATTTGACGATCATGTAGAGGCTAAGCATCAAACAGTAATTGACTATACTCCACTCGGCAGCATAAGAAATTATCCAGAAGAAAGACTTAATTTAGATTATATTCCAGAAATATCAGATCATCAAAATCATCCTGGCAGAAAGAAATCATTTGCATTAAAAAATGGGAAGAATGGAAGAGAAAATAATAAACAAGCGGAATATGGTCATAATAAAATTAATACTAAATTCGATCATGACAAGACCACGAATCTAATCACGCCTCAATCCCAGATTACGACAATCTCGCCTCAAACCGACCCTATAGCGAGCATATTAAAAACAAGATGACTAACCAATCAAGAAATACTTATATTCACGTTTAATTTCTTCATATTGATAACTATCGTATAAAAAAACATCATGCTTTTTTATGATTTATGAATTTCCCTTCAATGCTATTAATTGATAGCAAACTCAGCCCTTATTCTTTACCAGGCCGGTGATTGCGTTTTGCCTTATATACGGCAAGATCTATGACTGCAGCTGGTCTCGCTTCTCCATCTATCTCTATGACTGACCATCTTTCCCAGACGGGGATTGCTATCGCAGCTAGCTTTTCTGCAGCCGACTTAGTCGGATATGAACCAATTATGATATCGCCGTCAGGGGCGTGGACGATTAATTGATAAGCCATGATACCTCTCGCAGATATATATATATCTAGCACGCCTTCTTATTAAGAAAGAATTGACTATAATCATTTTGCAGACTTAAGCTAAGTCGCTTTTATAAAATTCATATATAAACAGATTTTCATCATAGAATCATTATCATAGCTAGTGATGTTGCCGCTAGGCCAGAAGGGATGACTTACAATAAAATGAGGTCGATCTGCAAGTTTCGCGCCCGATCGTCTTTCCGAGTATTTCATCGTGGACTATTCATTAATATGCAATTTTTTGAGTTTTTTAGAGTGCTTAGCATGCGTTAGTAGCTCGGAATGTTTTTTTCAATAATCTCGATTCTGTCATCTTGATCCTGAGCTGGATCATGAAAATATCTCATGTTAACGCAGGTGAGCGCCTCAACATAACTGCCTGGATCATCTGAAGACGTATTCGAACAGATTAATTTTATCCCGTTTGGGAGTTTCTTCCAGATAGACCGCAGTTTAAGCTTAGCATTAGTCTCATCTTTTTGGCAGCGATCAATAGGGTTTGTGAATTCGCCGCCGCTAATGTCCGTCACGTGAGAGCATGCAGCCTTTATATTGTATTGAGGAAATGATGGTGATGACGCAATAGGGGCTATTTTTAATAAAGTAATCGTTGCGATTGCCGTGATCATAATCAGTTAATCCTTAAATATTCGATTATTTGGCTTAAGTAACGTATTGCGATCAGAGTATTGTTGTCTGTGGGGTGGATAGTTTATTTTCAAAAGCCATGAGAGAGAACAACGGACTGGTTAGGTAAGGTTTTCCTTTACCCCTCTGCCCATCTCAGCCTTATACTTTAAGAAAACCTCAACCTGACTTTTGATAACGCACAATCTGCGCCATTGATTGCTCAGTTTATCATCGTCTTTACCGTTACCCCAATCCCACCACCGTTTAGGTTCTTTAGTTTTGACGAATGCATGTGCTGGAACCGGTTCATATTCTCTTAAGAAACGTTGCTGGCCATAGATGGTGATTTTTCCTTCCAGCGCAGCTTTTATGACCTCCGCTTTAGCATAGTCGGGCTCAGGCCACTGACCTTTGGCTTTGGCAAAGCGATACACGCATTCAGAAAGAGAGATGAATATATCGGTGTTATTCATGAGTATAAGTTAAGGCATCTCATCGATGCGACAAAGGTTTTATGTGCCGGCGCATATACGCACTCGTTAGACTTCCCTGGTTTGAAGCTTGTAAAAATTTTGTCTGGGACTTTATGCCGACAGCGACCAACTGGTTTTTATGCCGGCTGAAGAGCTCCAGCCGCCCTGTGTCTACAGCAAGGCAATCGAGCTGACGTGCAAAAGTTGGCGTGGGCGCGAAATATTTACTTAACAAGCTGATTTAATTATAAAAACTAACAAATAATTGACCTAAATCTATTGCTGGCTTTCAATTCAATGTGACGAATCTTCAGCTAAACGCTGGTTGATCCTAGCAAGAAGTTTAGGCAGTTAGAGTTAAGCCTGCTTAACTGCCCTTGACGTTGGGGAGAGAGGAGACTGCGCTAGGCTCCTCAATAAATCCTTCGACTTAGACAAAGCAAATCTTGCATAGCGGCGTAACTAGGCGTTAACCCGAGCGCATAGTAATTATAGCTCCTTGCAACTCGGTCGCATCAGGAGCGAGTTGTGGCAGACTCATTTTAAATCTTGATATAAAATTTAAAATATCGATATCTACTTTGATTGAAAAATAAAGTAGGCGCCTGCCGCAATAAGAATAAAGCCTATTATCGTCTTTGTATTTGGAATTTCACCTAGGAAGAAATAAGAAAATCCAACGAATACGACAAGAGTAATAACTTCTTGAATGGTTTTGAGTTGAGCTGCTGAATATATCTTGTAGCCAATACGATTGGCTGGAACAGCTAAGCAATATTCAAAGAGTGCTAGACTCCAACTTACCGCGATTGCCCAAGGCATGGATAATTGTGGAAATTTAAGATGGCCATACCAAGCTGTGGTCATGAAAAGATTTGAAATTACCAATAACAAGATTGGCGTAATGACAGGAGATTGCAGCATATTTAGCATTATAAATTGTCCTGATTTATTAAAAGGATTGTGATGGATTGCCTCTGTAGGCCATCTAAAAACCCGACGCCATTCGTAGAAAGCGTCGGGGTTGAGTCTATTTCTGTAGGAGTGATCGCTAAGGACCAGCTAAATTGAAATCCAGTTCGACCTGCAAATCAATTTACAAATTTTTAGAACAGACAGGTCTTTAGGCAAATGTTTAAACAACAGCTGACTCAAGTAACCCACTAGCGCGAGAAAGGGTGCTATGTCTCATTCCGTGAGGAGTAGGGCGGGCAATTTATGGATTATTATCTTATTGTTTTTATTTGTATATAAGGTAAGGCTGGTGCCCCTGGCCGGAGTCGAACCAGCACTCCTTGCGGAACTCGATTTTGAGTCGAGCGCGTCTACCAATTCCGCCACAGGGGCCCTTAGCAACCAGAGGACAGCCTCTGTCTTGATGAAGGGGATAATAATCAGCAATCCAGTGTCGTCAAGCCATTAGAGGTGTTAATTGATAATACTTACAGAATAATTTGACTATAAGATTCCACCAGAGAGACCACCGGAAAGTGTCTTGAAATGATGAAAAAATTATATGACTGGACAATGTCTTTATCTGCAAGTCCGCATGCGCCGATTGCCCTGGGTGCGATCGCTTTTGCAGAAAGTTCATTTTTTCCGATACCCCCTGATGTCATTCTCGTGCCAATGACGATTGCTCAACCAAAGATGGCCTGGCGTTATGCTGCAATCTGCACAATTGCATCTGTGGCGGGTGGAGCGCTTGGTTATGCGATTGGAGCGCTTTTCTTCGATACCGTTGGACAGTGGTTAATCAACCTCTATGGTTATGGACAAAAAATGGAGGCATTGAGGGCATTTTACGCCCAATGGGGCGCGCTCTTTATCCTCGTTAAGGGTTTCACGCCAATCCCCTACAAATTAGTAACGATTGTCTCAGGCCTGCTATCATATAATTTTCCTCTATTTTTATGTCTCTCCTTGATAACTCGCGGAGCCCGTTTCTTCGTGCTAGCAGCGGCCATTAATCGATTTGGCGAAACAATAAAAACCAAATTGGAGAGTCATTTTGGCCTATTCGTGGGCGCTATGATTTTAATCGTCATTGCAGGTTTTGTCTTAGCGACTAGAATGTTTTGAGCAGAAAAATGCCATCTGACAAACAACTCGCATACAATAAAGACATAATATTATCATGTCTCATTTTTTGCTTATGCGGCATGATCATCAGTATGGCGTTTTTTTATGAATGGAAGGGATATTTACCCTGTGAATTATGTTACAAAGAAAGAATAAGCTATTATATTACATTAATAATTATGCCCATAATTATCATTCTTCAAATATTAAAAAAAAACAGAATCTGTTACTTTATATTCATATTTTTAATTTTCATTTTTCTGGTTAATTCAGGCTTATCAATTTATCACCTTGGTGTTGAACAAAAAATATTTAGCGGTCCCGAAGATTGCTCAGGCATTATAAAAAAGACAAGCGATATCAATATATTTTATGAGCAATTAAAAACAGTAAAGGTTGTTCGTTGTGATAGCCCTAATCTTTGGATTTTTGGACTTTCATTGGCCAATTGGAATATTTTTATGTCTCTGTTGATTGCCTTTATAGCTTTTAAAGCTACAAATTTACATCGTTACCAATCTCGCGCGGGCTCGTAGCTTTTCAGTTTCACTTTTTAATTGTCCGCAGGCTGCTAATATATCTCGACCGCGTGGCGTTCTTACAGGACTTGCATAACCCGCATTAAAAACAATGTCGGAAAATTTCTCGATAGTCGACCAATCAGAGCACTCATAAGGCGCGCCAGGCCAAGGATTAAAGGGAATAAGATTTATTTTGGCCGGCAAGCCCTTGAGTAATCTGACTAATTCCTTTGCATCAGACAGTGTATCGTTAACGCCTTTTAACATGACATACTCAAATGTTATCCGACGCGCATTGCTGGCTCCAGGGTAATTACGACATGCAGTCAACAGTTCTTTTATTGGATATTTTTTATTAATTGGAACTAAAGTATTACGCAGGTCGTCTCGAACAGCATGTAGCGAAACTGCTAACATCGTACCGCAATCTTGACCTAATTGCGTCATTTCTGGCACGATTCCTGAAGTAGAAACTGTTATTCTTCTTTTGGACAGCGAGAGACCGTCGCCATCAGAAATGATTTGAATTGCCTCAGTAACATTTTTTAAATTATATAATGGCTCGCCCATACCCATAAAAACTATATTAGTTATTGCGCGCATGCCTTCACCTGATGGAACAAGACCATCTTGGGCTTTTACTAATCCTGGAAAGTCTCCCAATCTTTTTCTGGCTACAAGTAACTGTCCTACAATTTCTGATGTTGATAAGTTTCTAACCAGTTTTTGCGTTCCTGTATGACAAAAACTGCATGTCAGTGTGCAGCCTACCTGGGATGAGATGCAAAGTGTGCCTCGATCATTTTCAGGTATATATACGCACTCAATCTCCGCACCATTATCCGAAGCGTTCTGAGGGGGCAATTTGATTAGCCATTTTCTGGTCCCATCAATAGATATTTGTTCTTCAACAATTTCAGGAATATTTAGAGTAAAAGACTCTGACAGTGTTTGTCTGAGACTTTTTGAAACATTCAGCATATTTTGAAAATCACTTAAGCCTTGGAAATATATCCAATGCCAAAGCTGATTAACGCGCATTTTATTTTCGCGTTCAGGAACATTAACTGATTTTAATGCTGAAGACAGCTCCTGTTTTGTCATTCCAGCTAAAGAAGGGCAGCTCTTGTCGTCAGAGCCAATATTTTCCAAACTATTCATGGGCAGACTCAACTTGAATTACATCACGGGGCCAGACGAGCTAAACAGGAGCTTTCATAATTTTTGAATTGCTATTAAGTATCATTTTATGGAAAAAATAAAAGAAAAAATTCTTATTTCTACCTTTGGGTCATTAGGAGATCTCTATCCTTTTGTCGCTTTGGCGCACGAATTAAACAAAGCAGGATATCATTCAATTATAGCCACGAGCTCTGACTATGAAGACTATCTTCTTTCTGAAGGCCTGGATTTCAGGGCAGTTCGTCCGGACGCTCAGTTGCTAAGTCAAAAACTTAACATGACTTTAGCTGAAATTGGCAATGAAATGTCAAGAAACGACAGATTTCTTTTCAATAAGATCATCTTTCCATTTTTAACCGAGACATATGATGATCTATCAATAGCAACGGTTGGCGTGAGGGCAATTGTTTCCCACAGTATTAGTTTTTCAGCTCGGCTTGTCGCAGAAAAAAAGCAAATTCCTTGCTTTACAATTCATTTATCACCTTTGATGTTTTATTCAGCCTATGACCCTCCGCATGGTTCTAAAATACCATTTATTAGAAACCCAGGTAATAAGCTAAGTGCGTCATATAATCAGCTCATGATCTTTCTTTTTAGTCAGCTTGCTGGCCTCTGGGCGCGCCCACTATCCAAATTTCGTCAAGAAAATAAATTAAACAAAAAATTTGGCTTAGATCTATTATTTAATACAAAAAATACTGCGGGTCATATTGGTCTGTTCAGCCCCTGTCTTTTAAGAAAAATACAAATAAAGGATCGTTTTAAGTATGTTGCGGGCCATAGTTTTCACGATAATTTTGATAAATCAGATTGTTTAGCTGAAAACTTACAACAGTTTTTAAATCATGGAGATGAACCAGTTATTTTTACGCTTGGCAGTTTTATTAATAGGGATCGTATTCATCTCTATAAACTAATAAACAAAGTGGCGTCGTCTTTTTCATTAAGGACTATATTACTTGTACATGAGGATGAAGTTAGTTTTCTCAAAACGCAGGTAGACAATAATTGTTTTGTTGCATCCTATGTACGACATTCGTTAATTTTCAAACACTGCCGCCTTATTATTCACCATGGCGGAATCGGAACGTCTGGACAGGCTCTTCGTTCGGGTCGCCCACAATTCATACTGCCTTTTCTTGGCGATCAATTTGATAATGCAGAAAGATTAAAAAGGCTGGGTGTTGGAACGTTTTCACCTGGAGCCGCTATTACGGAGCAAAGATTAAAAGTGGCTTTCACTGAGTTACTGACAGATAATACTTACATGCAAACAGCCCAATCTCTTGGACGACAAGTTTCCAATGAAACTGGCGCGAAGAATGCTGCAAAGAATATTATTAATTTTCTTTCTATTGAACATAATTGAGGTGTTACTATGAAATTTTTTAACATTCTTACTTTAGCAAGCATAATGCTAATGTTTAATATAATGTCATTGGCTGCTGAGGAATTTCACATACCATTAGGGTCTAATATAATCTTTTCTCTTAATGAAAACCCATCAACGGGATATAGATGGGAGTGGATTATTACAAATAATTCTACATCGTCAAAAATTGAAATAGTAGATATGGGTTATTTCTCAAGCTCTAACAGACCTGGCGCAGGCGGAGTTCATCGCTGGAAAATACATGCAATAAAAAAAGGCGTTACCAGTGTAAACTGGCAATATAGAAGACCCTGGATACCCAAACCTATAGATAGAAAATTAGTAGAATTTGTCATTCCCTGAATAGTTATGCCATGTTTTTCTATTCTATGATTTTTGTAATATTTATCGCTTTTTCCAGTGAATGAGTCGCTGAACCAGGCTTTGCTGGCTCTTGCTGGCTATCATGCGCCGCCCAGCCAGATAGCCATATTATTTCAAAGCTAAGCCTAAGACGGCCATCATCATCAGAAAAATTATCAGAGTATAGTTTTTGGGCGTGCATAATAATGTCGCGAGTCAAATTTTTATTTGAGACAGAATGCAACACATTCGAAAATATCATCTGTCTTATTTCATTGATCATACTATATAAATTATCATATCTTATAGTGAAACTATCAACATCGGCAACGGGAAGTGTGAAGCCAGCCCTTTGTAGAAGCGCACCCATATCTCTTACGTCAATAAAAGGGTGAACGCGTGGACTTGATCCGCCAGTTTTTTCTAATTCGGCATGAATAAAGACATTACGCATTTCATTAAATGTTAGTCCACCTGGAAGACAGGCTATAAACAATCCATCTGGCGCAAGTATTCTCCGGATTTGTTTTAATGTGCCTGGTAAATCATTTACCCATTGTAGATTCATGCCGCAAACAACAAGATCAAATGATTCTTCTTTAAATGGGAGAAACTCATCATCAACGATGACATCACCAGAAATTAAACCTGCTTTTAGAGGTTTTGTGCGTCCAGAATATATAATGGCATCTGAAAATTGATTATTGAAAAAACTAATATCAAGACTCCTTGAGAAGGGTCGTTTTATTGTTAGTAATCTATCAAGAAGATCATCCGCAGCTCTCTTTACAATAAAATCGGGAGCTGTTGTGAAATCTGCCTTCCGTAGTCTGGTTTTTAAAAGTTTTCTATTGAAAATTATTGGAGGTGATAATTTAGAACTCATAAAATACCAACCTTATGTTTATCCAACTGTCATTATTTTATACCAAAATGAATAAAAATCTTCCCTCATAAAATAAAACAATTTGACGGCTGATTTTAATTAAAGTGCGACATGAGAGCGGGGCATTTTTTTGGTCCGACACAATAGTTAATTTTTTATTAACCATTCTTTCTAAAACTAAATGCAATATTAAAATGATTCTCCTGAGCTATGTTGTGGAAGAATCACATTACGCCCATGGACCCAGAGCCCCGAATCCAACACTGTGAAATGAGTTTAGGGATGTCTCTTCTATCAATTACCAAGTGGCGGCGTGATCTGAAGTATCGCAATACGAATCAATTCTTTCTGGATTGGCGGGAATGACGATTAAGCTTCAGGCCTTCATGATGGGTAATAATAGGGTGATGGATCTTGCCGCGTCTTGCTGACACTAAAAAATAAGGTTGGCTTATGCTAATCGCTTCGCAAAAAATTACTGAACGCTCAGAACATCCCGTTGATGTTGTCGAACAGCTTGCAACATCAAATGACTGGAGTTTTGATCGCGATGATGAGGATGAGATTTCAATCATTGTCAGCGGCGTCTGGACTGAATATCAGATCGCCTTTACATGGTTACCTGATTTAGAGACATTGCACGTGAGCTGCGCCTTTGATCTTAAGGCTCCTGCCCGTAGACAAGGGGAGCTTATCCGACTTATCGGCGCAATTAATGAACAAATGTGGATAGGTCACTTTGACTTTTGGCCCGAACAGGGCGTCGTGATGCATCGGCATGGCTTGCTTCTCTCGGGGGGCGCCCAGCCCTCTGCGCCACAGTGCGCAGCCCTCCTCGAAAATGCTCTCAATTCCTGTGAAAAACATTATCAATCTATTCAATTTGTTTTATGGGCTGGAAAGTCGGCAAAAGAAGCCCTAGAAACCTCCAATTTTGAAACATTAGGCGAGGCTTAAATTATTGACGCTCCCTGACGTGACCCGTATGGCGCTCATCGGCGCCGGCAATATGGGATACTCTCTTCTGCTAAGCTTAAATAACCAATCAGACGTGTCATTTGACGTCACAATCGTCGAACCAAATCCATCCGATAATTTACAGGCTTTATGTAACAAAAAAGGTTTTACGTTACTATCACACCCAACAGCTTCTTCATCGAGCTTTGATATTGTAATGCTAGCGGTTAAACCGCAGATGATTGAAGCCGGCATTCATGCTGCTAATAACTTTATTGGACGATCGACCTTATTAATTTCAATATTAGCCGGCAAAACACTAGCAGAGATAGAAAAATTATTATTAATTCCAATTGCCGTCATTAGGGCTATGCCAAATACGCCGATCTCAGTCGGTCGGGGTGTTACAGGCTTGTTTGCTAATACTGTAACACGTCTAGAGCATCGTCATTTGGCTGAGGTCATTCTATCATCAGCAAGCACTGTCGAATGGTTGTCAAAAGAAGATGACATAAATGCACTTACGGCAGTATCAGGATCTGGTCCTGCGTATGTTTTCTATTTAGTTGAATGCTTAACTCAAGCAGGCGTTAATGCTGGCTTGCCTGCGGATCTCGCGAAACGTATCGCTCGAAAAACCATCGAAGGGGCAGGGGAGCTTTTATTCCAATCTCCAGAAATCACTGCAACAACGCTAAGGCAAAATGTAACGTCACCAGGAGGAACAACTGAGGCGGCGCTATCTATCCTTATGCGTCATGATGGATTAGAGTCCTTAATGACAACTGCAGTCAACGCAGCCCGTGATCGAGCGAGAGCACTGTCCAAATAGCAAATGTATACAAGCTTGATGGCAAGAGCGATCAACCTCAGCGTTGCTCAGAACGGAGTTCTCAATGAGTAGCCCTCGCGATAAAGTGATCGATGCCGCCCTTTCGTTAGCCGCGCGTCGTGATTATGGGGACATAACCCTTAATGATATCGCCTTTGAAGCAGAGATAGCCTTGGCTGATTTGCGGGATCTATTCCCTTCAAAAGGTGCAATACTGGGTGGGTTTATACGCAGAATAGACAAGCAAGTTATTCAAATTCTTGAAAACGTAAACGATCATCATTCCGCTCGGGAAAGATTATTCAATGTCTTGAAGTGTCGCCTAAAGCAGATTTCCCCCTACCGGGAATCGCTTATCAGCATCAAAAGCTGGGTGGACAGAGATCCCCTTATCGCCCTAGCTCTGAACAAAGAGTTGATCAATTCAATGCGTTTTATGCTTGAAATCGCCGATCTTGAAAGCGACGGGCCAGTTGGTGCGTTAAAGTTGCAAGGGATGGTTGTTGCCTGGATGCATGTCATTAACGCATGGATCGCCCAAGATGAAGACGCCGCCCTCATAACTCTCGATAAGGAAATGGTCAGAGGAGAACATTTTCTAAATCAAGCAGAAAAACTAACGCATTTCACACAGCCTGCGGTTAGCCTTTGGGGTGCTATTTTAAATTACCGAAATAAAAATTACGCCAAGGGCACGGATGATGATTTTCCATCAGCAACGGCTTAATCAAGAACGGGCTTTATAGAGGCAGCGTTACAGTCGCACGCAGTCCCCCCAAGGGGCTTCGATCAAGCTGAATATCGCCACCGTGGGAACGGGCAATATCTCTGGCGATGGCAAGCCCGAGACCAGAATTTGCTGTGTCCTGATTTCGTGATTCATCTAAACGATAAAACGGACGAAAAGCGTCCTCTCTGCGTTCTACAGGAATGCCTGGGCCATCATCATCAATATGTATAATTATAAAATCTCCATTATTGATGACAGAAAATTCCAATTTGCTCCCATACCTTTGAGCATTGCCCACAAGGTTAGCCATGAGGCGTTTCATTGAAGCCAAGCGCGCCACAATCGTTGGGTCACCAATTACGTTAACTGAGGCTGTCAAACCACGACGCTCTGTATCAGCCTGCAAATCATCAAGTATATTCTTCAAATCAGTTGGCGCAGACTGCTCTCCACCATCTCCACGCGCAAAAGCTAAATAAGCTTCTACGATACGTTCCATCTCCTCGATATCTTTGCGCATTTCGACAGTTTCATTATCATCTTTAATAAGAGCCAATGATAATTTGAAACGCGTAATTATGGTGCGTAAATCATGTGAGACGCCATTTAACATAGTTGTGCGCTGGTCTATTGCTCTTTCAACGCGTTTTTTCATCTCTAGAAAGGCTGCGCCGGCCCGTCTTACCTCACGTGCGCCTCGAGGACTAAATTGTATGTCACGCCCTTTTCCAAACTCTTCAGCAGCTTCCGCCAAACGTAAAATAGGGCGAATTTGATTCCTCAAAAACGACGTTGCGACAGCTAAAATAATGATGGAGGCAAGCGCCATCCACATGAAGAATATATATGAATTTGATGCATAAGCATGATTGCGATTAACAAGCATACGAAGCGTAACATCATTTAAGGCAACTCTTATTTCTATAAACTTACGGGACAGATTTGTATTAACCCAAAAAGGTTGTGATATTCTTCTGGATATTTCTTTATTTAAAGCTTTGTCTAATAATGCAAAAAGAGAGGACTGCTTATTTTGACTTGGCAATGATACATTCGGAAGCACGCTGACCTCTACGCTAAGCGCAGAAGCTGCTATGCGCCTGAGTTTTTCGTGCTCATCATCTTCGGGAAATTCATTATATATTTCAACTATAGCCGATACTTCACGGGCCACGGCTGCAGATAATCTATAAGTGACGACTTCCCAGTGCCTTTCCATAAATACATATGCGACAGCAGATTGCAGTAAAACAACGGGAAGAATGACAATAAGCAATGCCCGAGCATACAAGCCTTTGGGCATACGGTCATGAAGCCATTCAGTGAAGAATCTCCAAACATGTCGCGGTGGTGATAAGAGATTAATTGACACGTTATGCCAATGCTCCAGTTACGATTTTTTTATAGCTGATATCCGTGACCAATTGATAGCCATATCCGCGTATCGTCTTCAGATATTTTGGCATACGAGGATCTTCTTCAATTTTTTGACGCAGACGTGTGACGTCAACGTCTACACTTCTTTCTGAAGCCTGTGGCCGACCATTCGAAAGCAATAGTGTTTGACGGGAGACAATTTGGTTGGCGTTCTTCACTAAAATTCGCAACAAATCACGTTCACGCGACGTGAGGATGACTACCTGCATGTTCCGATACAAAACCGCTGTGTCCGTGTTAAAGAAACAGCCGCCAAACTGGATAAATTGACCAAAGGAGGTTGTTTTTTTTGTGCGTCTTAGAATATTGGAAATTCTCAATGATAGTTCACGTGGATCAAATGGTTTGGTAATATAATCGTCTATACCAGCTTCATATCCTGAAATTCGATGATTGGTCTCCCCAAGAGCTGTTAGCATGACGATTGGCGTGAGTGAGTGAGCTGTATTGGGGTCGCGATTTCGTAGTGCAAATGACAAGCCAGTTTCACCAGGCATCATGACATCGAGAATGATCAGGTCAAAGATGAATTCATTTAATGCACACTCCGCATCTTTGACATTAGCTGCTGAACTTACGTGGTATCCCTCTGCTGTTAAATATTTGTTTAATAAGCCCCGAATCCTTCTATCATCATCAACAACTAGAATATGAGCCTTTTCGTCTTGCTCATAAATCATGTTTGACTGAGGAGGTTCGATATTTAACATCCCTATGCGGCACTTTCATTTTTATATGATCGAGCGTCTTTAATATGTTGTTGAACTTGGCCACGTTGATCATGATCAATCATTGAGAATAAAAATTCAGCAGTGCTGTCACGCGCCTTAACTGGCATATTACCCAAGACGCGTTCAAAACGAGCTGATTGTAACGCTGCTAACTCCAATGCAAGGTCACTTCCTTTTTTTGTAAGAAAGAGAAGCCGTTGTCGACGATCGGTAGAGCCCTCGCGCGCCTCTACCAAGCCCTTATCCAATAATTGCTTAAGCACACGATTAAGGCTTTGTTTTGTGATCTTTAGGATATCTAGTAGGGCTGCAATAGACAGGCCCGGGCGTCTTTGAACAAAATGGATAACCCTGTGATGGGCGCGACCAAATCCATATGACGATAATAGCCTGTCGGCGTCACCGACGAAATCTCTGTAGGCAAAGAAAAATAATTCTATCAATTCCAGCACACCCTCTGGATCATTGAGGACGGCAGCCTTGCTAGACATGGTCGCCAAAGTGGTCGGCGCGCCCGTTTCGGCGGCCGATGGCTCAGACTGAGAAAATTTCTCTGGGGCTTCTGGTTTCAACGTCTTTGTTTTCCATCGGACCAAACGTCAGCTATATTGACATAATTCTATCCGATGGCTAGTCCATAGCGACAAACATAAATGCCAATGTTTTTAGAATCTTAATTATTTCCAGGAGCTTACGATGTCGCTTCCGCCATTCGATCAGCGCGACGGCTATATTTGGTTCAATGGCGCTCTCATCCCATGGCAGGACGCTAAGCTTCATGTGTTGTCCCATGGGCTGCATTACGGCTCATGTGTTTTCGAAGGCGAGCGCGCCTATGACGGTAAGATCTTCAAATCCGCACAACATTCAGAACGTTTTAGAAAATCCGCCGAAATATTAGATTTTGTTATCCCATATACTGTGGAAGAAATTGATCGCGCTAAAGATCAAACAGTAAAAGCCAACAAGCTAACAAATTGTTACGTCAGGCCGGTCGCTTGGCGCGGCAGTGAAATGATGGCTGTGGCTGCCCAAAATTCGACTATTAACGTGGCGATTGCGGTCTGGGATTGGCCAAGTATGTTCGACATATCCACGAAGATGAAAGGCATCAAACTGGATATTGCAGAATACTGTCGGCCAGATCCACGGACATCCCCAGCCTTAGCGAAAGCCGCTGGCCTCTATATGATCTGCACTATATCTAAGCATAGAGCTGAACGTCGAGGTTATGCGGACGCTCTTATGTATGATTGGCAAGGACGTGTTGCAGAATGCACGGGCGCCAACATTTTCTTTATCAAAGACGGCGCTCTACATACACCATTAGCAGATTGCTTCTTGGACGGGATTACAAGAAGAACGGTCATTGAGTTAGCAAAACGCAAAAATATTGACGTCATAGAGCGACGAATTATGCCTGAAGAAATGTCTTCATTTTCCGAATGCTTTATTTGCGGCACTGGCGCAGAAATAACGCCTGTATCAGAGATAGGTGAACATCTGAAATTTACGCCAGCTACCTTATCCAGAATGATCATTGACGACTATGATCGTGAAGTAAAAGCCCAAGTGTAGGCTGAAGATCATTATTCAGTGTTTTCCCTATCAATTAAACGACAACTCTTAATTGAGTGGGCATTAGGACTGTTTCATGTCAGGGCGAACATGTGAGAGCTGAGAATATTAAATGACTAATCACGAGCTCTCACCCACTCATTCGCGCTTTAATTGCATTTTCCGCTAAAGTCTTGCCAAGGGACCAAACAGCTGTCGGCGCATTATGCGCATCGGCAATGACAGCATCAAAAGATTCCTCAATCCACGCGCAGTCGGCATCGGTAATAGTAAGCGGCGGTAATAATTTTATTGTATGGTTACCGTGACCTGCAACCTGCGTTAGCACCTTATGCTCTTTAAATAGCGGAATAGAGATAAGCTGGCAGAATAAGCCAGAATTTGCTGTCTCTAATAAGTTCCAAGCGGTTTTCAATTTGAATGATTTTGGCGGCCCAAACTCCAACCCGATCATCAAACCCTTGCCGCGCGCGTCACATACGAGTTCATAATGATCAACCATTTTTCGAAATGAAGCCAGTATTCGTTCGCCTTTTGACGCAGCATTTTCTATGACGCGTTCGTTTTTTATCACCTCTAAGGTTGCAATACCCGCGGCCATTGCAAGATCTGTTTTACTGAAAGTCGATCCATGTACGACAGCGCGATCCATACGGTCGAAGGTTTTATCAAAAATCGACTTGCGTGTTAGAACGGCTCCGACAGGAACATGTCCGCCTGAAAGAGCTTTGGCGACAACAACCATATCAGGCTCTACGCCAGCATAATGGTCAATTGCGAAGAATTTTCCTGTTCGACCAATTCCGGTTTGAATTTCATCTGCGACGAATAACGTACCGTATTTACGGCATAGGTTCTGTGCACCGATAAGATAATCATCCTGCGGAATATTGACGCCTTTACCTTGTATTGGCTCGACAAAGAACGCCGCATATTGTCGTGATGAGAGCGCTTTCTCCAGTGCGCCCAGATCATCGAAAGGAATTTCATGCGCATTTGGCAGTAATGGACCAAACCCTTTTTTGAAAATCTCGTCGCCATTCATTGATAGCGACCCATAGGTTAGTCCATGAAACGAGTGCGCGACATGAAGGATACCCGCACGACCTGTTGCAGCCCGCGCAAATTTAATTGCTGCTTCAATTGATTCTGCACCCGAATTAGCGAAAAAGACTTTATCTAGCCAAGGCGTATATTCGAGTAGCATTTCCGCAAGAACGCCTGCCAAAACCGATACGTCTAACTGGACAAGATTTGGCAGCTCCGCATCTAAAACGCTTACCAATGCGTCACGAACGACCGGATGATTGCGGCCAATAGCAAAAACGCCCCAGCCACTGAGTAAATCAAGATAGCGATCGCCTTTTCTATCCCAAAGATATGATCCAACGCCTCTGGTAAACCCGACGTCATATCCAATCGTTTTTAAAACCCGCACCCACATTTCATTGAGATGCTCGGAATGAAGCGTGTATCGGTCATTTTCTCTCACACCGATCCGTTGGGCAAAATTGTTTGAATATGTTTCGTAACCTGCCTGCGCGCCGAGAATATCCTTGGATGCATTAGCCATGTCTGTCATTTAACGGCTCCAGATCGCAAATAACGATACACAAGTGGATTTTATACCTGCGATAGATAGAAAGTGATCAGCTAGCCGTACACAGCAAATATAATCACGACGCGGCAAGATATGTCGACACGCTGCCGTTTAGACGACTAACCTATTGAGATTACTTTAGCACGCCTCACACCCGAGAGCTATCTCTTTATCAAAGAGGCGCTTTTGCATAAAATAGAATAATTCCTTGTTTTATCGTCAGTTTGATTCCCCACATATTTCCACAGCCTTTACACGTAAGACGCATATATAAGGGCTTGGAGGAGACCAGCCTAATGATATGTTAATTATACGATTCTCGCACAACTTATGATTCGACACTAAATTACGTCAATAAATTTATAGCGAGAGTGACTTGTTCAGGGATTTTACTCGGGGGCCGACGTGACGTTTCAGAATGAATTTGGAGCCACCACTGGTCAGGCTGAAGATTCTGACCTCGATCTCGAGCTTTTTGAAGTGGCTGGTCGCATTAAATGGTTTGATGTTGCAAAAGGGTATGGGTTTGTCGTGCCCGATGATGGATCTGCCGATTTACTCCTCCACGTAACAATCTTGCGGCGTAGTGGATTTCAAACTGCCTTTGAAGGAGCCCGTATCGTTTGTGAAGCACATAAACGTGATCGGGGCTACCAAGTTTTCAGAGTTGTTGCGATGGATGAAACAACAGCGGTTCATCCATCCCAATCCTCAGCCAGCCGTACGCATGTACAGATTG
>Ga0208618_1000028_pt1 | contig 70599 bp, 62 predicted proteins | sample CryBogCBE18Jul08_FD_184585 | JGI IMG/M metagenome (GOLD analysis project Ga0208618, IMG submission 184585) | Freshwater microbial communities from Crystal Bog, Wisconsin, USA - CBE18Jul08 (SPAdes) | ecosystem: Environmental > Aquatic > Freshwater > Lake | place: Crystal Bog, Wisconsin, USA...
AGCCATTGTCAAAGACATCGTGGACTACAGCCACAGCAAAGGCATGACCGTTGGAGGTCACGTCCCTGCTTTCATGAGCTCAGAGGAAGCCATCGAAGCAGGGTTTGATGAAATCAATCACATCAACCAACTCTTGCTGCACTTGGTCTCCAATGACAAGACCGACTCCAGGACCTTGGATCGCTTTTACTTGCCTGCAGAAAAATTTGCCGATCTGGACTTGAATTCACCGCCCATTCAACGCCTCATCCAGCTGCTCAAGGACAAGCACGTGACCGTGGACCCCACCCTCGCAGGCTTTGATTTTTTAAAGCAGCGAGACGGTGAATGGTCTGCCCCCTTTGTCTCCATCATGGACCATTTGCCCCCCGACACGCAGCGTGAATTCAAAGTGGGTACCATGCAAATTCCCAACGAAGAGACCGCTCAAAGGTATCGCAAATCTTACGAAAAAATGGTTGAATTCACGGGGCTTTTGCACCGAGAAGGCATCGCAATCGTTGCAGGCACTGACACCTTCGCAGGCTTTGGACTGCACAGCGAGCTGGCCCTTTATGTGAAGGCAGGCCTCACGCCCGCTCAAGCCATCAAAGTGGCCACTTTCGATGCGGCCAAGCGTTTAGGCGCACTCTCAGAGCTTGGCTCCGTTGAGGAGGGCAAAAGGGCCGAGCTCATTTTGGTCAAAGGCCAACCCACACAATCCATCGAAGACTTGAGGCGAATCACGCTCGTCTTGAGTCAAGGCCATGCCATTTACCCCAACGAAATTTACCCCCTGATTGGGGTCAAACCCTTCATCGACGAGCAGGCCAAAGTGGTACGCAAGTAAAAATCTGCCTCCACAGCCATCGCTTAAAGCTCACGCCAAACCTTAAATTTAACCGAGCCCTAGACCCGTTCTTTAACGGCTCTCATGGTGAAGGGCGCCTTGTACATCCACACAGGCCTGGCATCTGATCCAACGCTTTTCGCATTGGCCACCAAGTCTCTAGCTTCAAACTCAAGACTCACCAACCAAGAGCCTGGACGCAACTCGGCTTTTGCTTTTTCCATGGCTTTGGGCATGCTCTCGGGCCTTTGAAACATATAGACCACATCGTAGCTGCTCCAATCGGCCAACCAAATATTGCCCTGTCTGATTTTGGCCCAAGGGCATCTGAGGGCGCAAAAAACACGCAACAGCCAACTCATCTCCAAGCCGAAGAACTGCGCTTGTGGGTAGGCCTTTCTCAAAGCCTTCAAGCCGTCCCCCAAACCACAGCCAGCATCCAAGATGCGGGCCGCTGCTGGCAATTGAATGTGAACAGGCATCTCAATGAGGGCTTTAGAGGGAGTCGGGAAAAGGGGAGCATCGCTCCAAGCATTGAGCGGATACACCAGAGCGATCAAAACCAATAAACACAGCCACGCCACAGGGGGCATGGACAAAGCAGAGGAGTTCACCAACAACTGAGAGAGTGGAAAACCCAACACAATCAAGCAACGTCGCCAAAGGGTCGTGCCCAATGCAGATAAAAGCAGACTCAAAAGGGTCGCGCCAACCAAGCACCACGCATCATCGAGCTGCAATGAATTCAAGATTGAGAAAAGACCCCAAGACAGGCTCCAAGCCAAAAGTGCTGGCAACGGCCAAATTGAAATCTTCATTGGGTGATTAAATCGGTGTATGTTGGCAACAGGGGTCTTTTGAGAAACATTGACCCATGAATTTGATCAGACTCAAAGAAGACTATAAACCAAAAAATCAGGCGAACTGAACTCACATCTTGCAATTGAAAAAGCGGGTGACGAAAAAAAAGCAACCCTGAATCAATTTAGGGTTGCTTTTTTTGGGTTTGCCAGAAAGCTTGGTGCTTCACTGAACCATTTGCCAGGGTACTGGACAGGTCTGAACCTGAGGATAGTACTGCTGGTATGAGGCGCAGTAGTAAGCCACGGGAGCTTGGGGGTTGGTGTAGACGGGCTGAGCAAGTGGAGCCACCACAACCCCAGGCGTCACATAACTTGGTGCGTAATAGTAGGGGTTGCTGGCGGCGTAAATGGATGCACCCACCACCCCAGCAGCCAAGAGGGGAGCGACATAAGCACCCCTGCCCCAACCTGCGCCCCAGTGACCGCCACCTCCTCCCCAATGTCCACCACCGGGATGGGCTTGTACGCCCAAGGTGCTCAAAGCCAAGACCAAAGCCAAAGTGAATGTGATTGTTTTTTTCATGATGCCTCCCAATTTCGTTGGAGCTGACGCTTAAACCATTCATAACAAGTGAACAAATTTGCTGCACTTGCGATGCCATCGATTGCTCTTGTTGTTACAACGTTTCTAGATCAACCTTGGATGACACGATCCTATACCGATCGACACAAAATTTCAAAGAAGTTGTGAAAAGTCGTTTAAAGAGACGGTTTCAACTTTGTAAAGTTAAGCATCCAGCGGAGGGCAAAAGATCTTCAAAGCAAGCTCTGCCCTCACACAAATCAGGTGTTCAAGCCCAAAACAAAGATCGCGACAACGCACCCATAACCCACCGTCCAACACAGTGACCTTGAAGTGGCCCAGTCTTTGATGTAACAAACGATGTAGGCAATGCGTGCCAAGACAAAAACCACACTCAAAGCGTCCAAAGTTTGTGCGTCCACGCCAGCGAGCATGGCCAAAATCACAGCAGCTGCAAAGAAGGGAAAAGCCTCAAATGAGTTCATCTGCGCTGCATTGGCACGCGCACGGTGGCCCGTGAGCTTGGACTCCCATTGCCTGGGATTGTTGTTGTCGTAATTGGGGAACTTCCATTTGGCCACGCTCACAGCCAAAAGAGGCAACAAGCCAGCAATGAAGACACACAAATATGCAATTTTCACCATTCACTCCAATTCATGAAAAAAATCGAGTTTTAGCAACCAGCGATGCAGTTAGATCGAAATCGAACACTGTATCTTATAAAAGTTCTTGAACCGCTTGTGCCAAATCCAGATCCTTTTGACTCACGCCACCCAGATCATGGGTATAAAGGCGCATGTGCACCTTGGAGTAAACATTGCTCCAAGCGGGGTGGTGATCCATGGACTCTGCCACTTGGGCCACTCGGGTCATGAAAGCAAAGGCTTCTTGGAAGTCATTGAACTGAAATTCACGCTCCAAGGCCAAGCCATCCTCTTCCAAAAACCAGCCCTTTAATGTGGGCAATGCAAGTGCTATTTCGCTGGGACTGAGCAACTGATTTGAGTGCATGAGCTCAATCGGCCTCGATGCCCTTGAGGCGAATCACTCGACCCCATCTGGGATAATCTTTTTCAACAATGGAGGCCAACTCCTGAGGGGTAGAGCTTGCAGCATCAAGACCCGCTTTGGTCAAAAGATCTTTGACGTCAGGCATCTTCAAAACGGCAACCACCTCTTTGTTGAGACGCTCGACCATGGCCACAGGGGTTTTTGAAGGATAGAAAAACGCATACCAAAGGTCAACATCAATGTCTTTGAATCCCAACTCGGCAAAGGTGGGAACGTTGGGAGCAATTGGGTGACGCTTTGAACTACCCACGGCCAAAGCATTGAGTTTTCCAGAGGCCACAAAAGACTGGGCCACATGCACGGGTAAAAATCCAACATTGATCTCACCCGCCAACAAGTCTTGTGTATAACCAGCCGTTCCTTTGTAGGGCACGTGCAGCAAATTGGTGTGTGTCTCCAACTTCAACAATTCCATGGCCATGTGGTGAGGCGTGCCCACCCCAGGAGAGCCAAAGTTGATGCTGTCGGGCTTGGCGGTTGAAATTCGAACCAAGTCTTGAACGGTTTTGATGCCCGTCTTGGGGTTCGCAACCAACATGAGTGTGCCCCACGCGGTCATCGATACGGGGGCAAAATCTTTGACCGGATTAAAAGGCACGTTTTTGTACAACTGTGCGGCAATCAACATCGTGTTGGCACCCATCAGGATGGTGTTTCCATCAGGATTTGATTTGGCCACCATGTCCGCGCCAATGTTGCCACTTGCGCCTGGAGAGTTTTGAACCACAACGGGCACGCCCATGCGCTCGCTCAAATGAGGTGAAATGGCTCGAGCAATGGTATCCATTCCAGTGCCTGGTGTGAAGGGCACGATGATCTTGATGCTGTTGTTGGACTGTGCATCAACGCTCGCAGACATGATCAGAGCTGCCGAGCACAGCGCCAAAGTTCGAGCGACGTGTTGAGCGTTTTGTGCCCACTGGGAAATATTGAAATTGAGCTTGAACATATTGGGGAGTAATGACGATGAGGTGAAGGAAATCAAGCAATGAGCGCAAAACGCTTTGAATCAAAGCTCAAAGGAGTTATTTTAATCGTTTGTCCCCATGGACGCTTTCACACCCCAACTCTCATAGGGGTAATGCCCGAACCACGCCAAGATTTGACCATTTGAACGTTCAAAATTTATTGGCAATTCCAACACCTCGCCTAGGATAAACCCCTACACCGATTCAATCAAGGGCAAGCCCGTAGACATTGCTCAAAGTCTTCATGCTAAGCTGAAAAATCAAACAGATCTGAACGGTTCATGACACAAGAGACGATACTAGAGACACATCAACTGATCAAAGAGTTCAAAGGCTTTGTTGCGGTCAATCAAGTCTCACTCAAAGTCAAGCGAGGCACCATTCACGCATTGATCGGCCCCAATGGCGCGGGTAAAACGACTTTTTTCAATTTGTTGACCAAATTTTTGATCCCAACGCGTGGACAAATCACTTTCAATGGGAACGACATCACCCATGAAAAACCCTCCGAAGTGGCCAGACGTGGCATCATCAGATCCTTTCAGATCTCGGCCATCTTTCCCCAAATGACGGTTCTTGAAAACGTTCGCATTGCCCTTCAACAAGGCTCAGGGATGTCATACCACTTTTGGGCCCCCGAATCGAATTTGCATCACCTTCATGACCGTGCACATGCTTTGCTCCAGGAGGTAGATCTGGAGAGCTTTGCACATCGAAAGGGAGGCGAGCTCTCCTACGGTCGCAAGCGTGCGCTTGAGATTGCCACCACGCTTGCGATGGAGCCCGAGTTGATGCTCTTGGATGAGCCCACGCAAGGCATGGGACTGGAGGACGTCGCAAAAGTCACCGAATTGATCAAAAAAGTATCCAGCCATCGAACCATTTTGATGGTTGAGCACAACATGAAGGTGGTCTCCAGCATCGCAGACACCATCAGCGTGCTGCAGCGAGGACAAATCATTGCAGAAGGGCCCTACCAAGAAGTGTCCCAAAATCCCTTGGTCTTGGATGCCTACATGGGCCGAGCAGACCAAGCGCTGGAGGGTGCACATGCAGGACACTGATGCATCCAAAGCACTGGCCCTTGAAATTCAAGATTTGCATTCTTTTTATGGTGAATCGCACATTTTGCATGGCGTCAATTTAAAAGTACACGAGGGCGAGGTGGTCACACTTCTCGGGCGAAATGGCGCTGGTCGAAGCACCACGCTCAAAGCCATCATGGGCTTGGTTGGGCAGCGCACGGGTTCGATCAAAGTCCACGGCATTGAGAGCATTGGCTTGGCTCCTCACCAAATTGCAAGGCTTGGCATTGGCTTTTGTCCAGAGGAAAGAGGCATCTTTGCGAGCCTGTCTTGTGAGGAAAATTTATTGCTTCCCCCCGTTTTGATGCAAGGCGGAATGACTCTGGATGAAATCTATGACATGTTCCCCAACCTTTTGGAACGCAAGGACTCACCAGGAACTCGACTCTCAGGAGGAGAGCAGCAAATGTTGGCCGTGGCTCGCATTGTGCGCACGGGTGTCAATCTGCTGCTGCTCGATGAAATCAGTGAGGGCTTGGCACCCGTGATCGTTCAAGCACTGGCTCAGATGATTCGCACCCTCAGAGACCGTGGCTTTACCATCATCATGGTGGAGCAAAATTTCCGTTTTTCTGCCCCCTTGGCCGACAGGTTCTACATCATGGAACACGGCAAGATCATTCAAACCTTTTCACAATCTGAGCTTTCACAAAAAATGCAAATGCTGCATGAATTTTTAGGTGTTTAGCTGCAGTCGATAAGAACAAAAACTGACATTTTTTCTCAAAAACCAAGACCATCAAGGAGACTTTCATGAAAACATTCAAACTCAAAAAACTTCAAATTGCGCTGCTTTGTGCACTGAGCGTGAGCGCTTACTCAGCTCAGGCTGCTGACGAAGTTGTGATTGGCGACATCGATGACATGTCTGGGCTTTACGCAGATGTGATCGGTGCAGGTGGCATTGAGGCCGTCAAAATGGCCATTGCCGATTTTGGTGGAACTGTGTTGGGTAAAAAAATCACATTCATCAGTGCGGACCACCAAAACAAGCCTGACGTGGGATCCTCAAAATTCAGAGAGTGGTCAGACAAGAACGGTTTGAACATGCTCTTGGGTGGATCCAACACTGGAGTGAGCATTGCAATGGCGAAGGTTGCCGCAGAGAAAAAGATCCCTTTCATGGCCATTGGAGCAGGAGGAGCTTCGCTCACCAACGAGGACTGCACGGCCTACACCGTTCACTACTCTTATGACACCACATCTTTGGCCAATGGAACAGCCTCTGTCATTACACAATCGGGCGGCAAGTCTTGGTACTTTTTGACAGCAGACTACGCATTTGGCACACAACTTCAAAACGCTGCGACCAAGATCTTGAGCGCGAACGGTGGAAAATCTCTTGGCGCTGTTCGTGTGCCTTTGTCTGCCACTGACTTCTCCTCCTTTTTGCTCCAAGCCAAAGGCTCCAATGCTCAAGTGTTGGGACTTGCCAATGCGGGCGCTGACTTCACCAACTCACTCAAAGCGGCCAATGAATTTGGGATCACCAAAACGATGAAACCCGCAGCCCTTTTGGCCTTCATCAGTGACATTCACAGCTTGGGGCTGCAAACCGCTCAAAACCTCTACCTCACCACGGGCTGGTACTGGGACAGCAATGAACAAACCAGAGCCTTTGGTCGCCGCTATTTTGAGAAAATGAAAAAAGAGCCCACCATGAATCAAGCCGCCTACTACTCGGCCACCTTGACTTATTTGAACGCTGTCAAAGCGGCAAAGACGACCGATAGCGATCAAGTGATGGCCCAACTCAAGAAAATGAAAATCAACGACATGTTTGCCAAAGATGGCTACATCCGTGAAGACGGCGTGATGGTGCACGACATGTTTGTGATGCAAGTCAAAACACCTCAAGAATCCAAGTACCCTTGGGATTACTACAAGTTGGTCAAGAAAATGTCTGGCGAAGAGGCCTTTGGCCCCTTGTCCGATTCAACTTGTCCCTTGGTGAAAAAGAAATAATTGATCCATCCACACTCAAGGTTCAAATCCTCCAAGGGGCTTGGGCAAGTGCCCTTGAGCATTTGAACTTTGAGACAGTTCCTATTTATGCAACCTAAACTCAAATTGAGATGAGCTCAGACCTATTTGGCATACCCATCCAAGTGATCTTGGGTCAATTGTTATTGGGACTGCTCAATGGCGGGTTTTATGCATTGCTAAGCCTTGGTTTGGCCGTGATCTTTGGCCTACTTGGAGTGGTCAATTTTGCGCATGGCGCCTTCTACATGCTCGGTGCTTATGCAACGTGGATGCTGTTGGACTTCTTGGGTCTGAATTATTGGGCAGCGCTCGTGCTCTCCCCTCTTTTGGTTGGATTGCTTGGGGTGATTTTGGAGAGGCTTTTTCTCCAACACCTGTACAAAGTCAACCCCCTGTATGGACTGCTTCTCACATTTGGGTTGGCCTTGATCGCTGAAGGTGTTTTGCGCGAAATGTTTGGTGCATCAGGACAGACCTACCCTGTACCTGAGCTGCTTCAAGGCGCTTTGGATGTGGGCTTCATGATTTTGCCCATTTACCGTGTTTTTGTGATCGTCATGTGCCTGAGTGTGTGCTTTATCACTTGGTACTTGATCGAAAAGACCACACTGGGCTCGACCCTGAGGGCTGCCACTGAAAACGCTCCATTGGTGCAAGCGTTTGGCATCAATGTACCCAAAATTGTGATGCTCACCTATGGTGCTGGTGTTGGGCTGGCTGCCTTTGCAGGCGTTTTATCTGCCCCCATCATTCAAGTCTCTCCACTCATGGGCTCGTCTTTGGTGATCGTGGTTTTTGCGGTGGTCGTGATCGGTGGCATGGGCTCCATTTTGGGAGCCATTTTGAGCGGACTCTCGCTAGGCGTTATCGAAGGCTTCACAAAAGTGATTTACCCCGAGGCTTCAAACATCGTGGTTTTTGTCATCATGGCCATTGTGCTTTGCTGGCGTCCCTCTGGTTTATTTGGCAAAGAGTAGATGATGCGCACCCTACAAAACATCTTCTATCTGTCACTGTTGTTGCTTGGACTTTTGGCGCCTTGGCTGGGCGTTTATCCGGTGTACTTGATGACTCTGTACTGCTATGCCATATTTGCTTGTGCATTCAATCTGATGCTGGGCTTTAGTGGCATGTTGTCGTTTGGTCATGCCGCCTATTTTGGATTTTCATCTTACGTGACGGCTTGGCTCATGACCCAACAAGGGTGGTCAGTCACTACCGCCATTTTGGCTGGCATGTTGAGCGCTTGCGCCTTGGGGCTGGTCATTGGTTTTGTCGCAATCAGACGCTCTGGCATTTACTTTGCCATGATCACCATGGCTTTGTCTCAGTTGGTTTACTTCGTTTGCTTGCAAGCTCCTTTTACAGGAGGAGAAAACGGTTTGCAAGGTGTCCCGCGAGGGGGGCTTGGAAGTTGGATTTCTTTTCAAAACGATTTGACGCTTTATTATTTTGTTTTTGCAATCTTGGTGGCGGTGTTTTTGTTCATTCAAAGGGTTGTGCATTCACCCTTTGGTCAAGTGCTCAAAGCCATTCGAGAAAATGAAACGCGAGCCTCCTCCTTGGGTTATTACGCTGACACACACAAATTGTTGGTGTTTGTGCTCTCAGCCACCCTGGCTGGCTTGGCGGGCTCACTCAAGTGCATCGTGCTTGGCTTTGCAACACTCTCTGATGTCCTTCAGTCCACCTCGGGTGAAGTCATTTTGATGACCATGCTTGGTGGTGCTGGCACTTTCTTTGGTCCAATGCTTGGCGCAGGCATCATCGTGACACTGCAAGACATGTTGTCTGACCGAGTTGGCTCATGGGTGACGGTCATCATCGGCACGATCTTTGTGCTGTGCGTGATGGCGTTCAGAAGAGGGATCGTGGGTGAGGTCTTACATCTGCTTGAAAAGAAGAAAGGACATTGATCCCACTCCAATCAACTCGATCGTGCAAGAGTTGCACTTTTTTGAGCTTGTCTTCATCTACTTTGGGTTCGCTCTTTTGAACAGATTGAAAACCCTAAAAAATACACAACTTTACAGGGTCAAGTCCCAAAATATTGTCACACCTCACCATGGGATCACGACCTTAAAAACATAGAATTCACTGTGTACATTTGCTGCACATGCAGCCCAAGAACGCTTTTCATTTGCGCTCTGTTTTGCCCTTTTAACCAGGGGTAAATCAAAGACCAAATTTTTTTATTTTTAAGTTTTTAAAACCCATCTGCCATGACACACCCCAGCGAACCCCATACGAGCACAGAATCATCAGCACATTTCTTCTTGGAAGGTCTCGTTGAGGCAGGCATTGAGTACTTGTTTTGCAATCTGGGCACCGATCACGCCACCCTTATTGAGGAATTGGCGCGCGCCAAAGCGTTGGGTCGAAAAACACCAACCATCATCACTTGCCCACATGAGAACGTTGCCATACACATGGCAGGCGCCTATGCGGCGTTGACGGGAAAAGGGCAAGGGGTTTTGGTGCATGTAGACGCAGGCACAGCCAACGCAGTCATGGGCATGCACAACTTGATGCGCTCCAGAGTGCCCGTTCTTTTGATGGCTGGACGCTCTCCCCATACGGTTCACGGTGAGCTTGTGGGCTCTAGAGACAATTACGTGCACTTTGTTCAAGATCCCTTTGACATGGCCTCTTTGGTGCGCCCCTACACCAAGTGGGAATACAGCTTGCCCTCGGGTGTGGTGGCCAAGGAAGTGGTTCGAAGAGCTCACAGTGTCATGCACAGTGACCCCCAAGGTCCTGTTTACTTGACCCTTCCTAGAGAAACCTTGGCCGAAGCTTGGGAGCCCCAACAAGTTCAATCTTTTTCTGCTGAGGGCTATGGCCCTGTTCATGTAGGCAGCTCAAGCTTGGCGCAACTCAAAGCCGTTGCCCTCCAACTCATCCAAGCCCAAGATCCGATGCTGGTCACCAGTTATTTGGGCAGGAGTGCAACGGCCTTCAATGCTTTGGGTGAATTGGCAGAACTTTTGGGGATTCGAGTCTACGAATACAGTTCAACACACAATTGCATTTCTCGCGAAAACGTGTGGTTCAGTGGATTTGATCCCTCACGCGGTTTTGGACAAACCGACGTGGGCATGCTCTTGGACACCGATGTACCTTGGCTACCGAAGTACAGCAAGCCAGAGTCCCACACGCAATGGATTCATGTTGACATTGACCCCATCAAAAAAGATTTCCCGCTTTGGGGCTTTGCAACACACACACGAATCCAAGCCAACACAGCCACTTGGTTACTTGATTTGTTGGAAGTGGCCAAAGGACTTGTCACACCAGAGCACCAAGCCAGAGTTGCCAAACGGCGTGAGCAAGCGGTGAGCCTGCACACCCAAAGGGCTCAAAAGCTCAAAGGCGAAGCATCAGAGGCGGGACAAGTTGGTGCGATCAACCCCTCCTTTTTGTGTCAAACCCTCAACGCCTTGATCGGTGAGGATGACATTGTCGTCAACGAAGCCATTCGCCACTCGCCCAATGTCATGAATCACTTGGTGAGAAACCGTCCACAGACCCTTTTTGCAAGCGCTGGGGGTGGCTTGGGCTACAGTGGTGGAATGGCTTTGGGATTTAAACTGGCCAATCCCAAGGCGCGCGTGATTCAAATGGTTGGTGACGGAGGCTTTCACTTCTCGACCCCTTCCTCCGTTTATGCGGTTGCGCAAGCACAAAAGCTCCCCATCTTCACGGTCGTGATCGACAACGGGGGCTGGCAGGCGGTCAAAGAGGCCACTCTTCGCGTTCACCCCGATGGGTACGCGGCCAAGACACAAGAGTTCAATGCAAGGCTCTCGGGTGAGAAGAGAAACTTTGAGATGGTGGGTCAAGCCTTTGGCGCTCACGCCGAGCGAGTGGATGATCCAGCACAATTGGCCCCTGCGATCAAACGCTGCTTGGCTGCAGTTGACCAAGGACAAGCTGCTGTGATGGTCGTTCAAGTGCCCAAGCTCTACAACTAACTGCAACGCAACTCCACCACTTTCAGTGGTCTGGTTGTCAGTCAACTCAAGCCCATCTCAATATGGGCTTTTTTTTGGCCACATGCATGTGGAGCAGGCACAAGAATTAAAATACGTGAAATTTGCCACTCAAGGAAACGCGTTCATGAACCAAGAAATGTCTCAAACCCTCACCCAAACCGGCCCTGGAACCCCCATGGGCGAGTTGCTCAGGCGCTATTGGGTTCCGGTGGTTGCGAGTAGCGAGGTTGCCGAGCCCGATGGCCCTCAGGTGCGGGTTCAAATCATGAGCGAGAAGCTCATTGTTTTTCGCGACACCTCTGGCACGGTTGGTGTGGTCAATGAGTTTTGCTCGCACCGCGGTGTTTCTTTGTTTTTTGCAAGAAATGAGGAGCACGGTTTGAGATGCGCCTACCATGGCGTGAAATTTGACCGCAATGGCAAGTGCGTTGACATTCCGTCTGCGCCTCAAATGTGCGAAAAAATGAACATCAAGGCCTATCCTTGCGTCGAAAAAGCAGGCCTGGTTTGGGCCTATATGGGCCCCAAGGATCAAATGCCTGAGCCACCCGAACTCGAGTGGTGCTTGGTCCCTGAGGACCACGTCTTCATCTCCAGAAGACTGCAGCAAAGCAACTTCCTGCAAGCCATGGAAGGCGGCATCGACACCGCTCACGTCTCCTACGTTCACCGCTATGAGGTTGATCGAGACCCCATGCACGTGGGAACGGAGGCCTTGAAGTACATCAAATCCGATGGCAACGTGATCTTCACCATTGAACAAACCGACTTTGGCTTGACTCTCTACGGAAGAAGGAACGCAGACGAAGATCACTACTACTGGCGCATCACACAGTGGATCTTCCCTTGGTACACGCTCATCCCACCTTTTGGTCATCATGCACTGGGGGGACACTTGTGGGTTCCTGTGGATGACCACAACTGTATGGCTTGGAGCATCAACTTCTATCCCGATAAGCCACTGAGTGCGCAAGAAGTCAAAGACATGTCAGAGGGCAAAGGCATTCACGTGAAGTATGAGTCGCCAACAAGCTTCAGACCTGAGCAAAACATCGACAACGACTACCTCATCGATAGAAAAGCTCAAAAAAACAAGGACAGCTACAGCGGTGTATTTGGCATCTCCATGCAAGACGCCTCGCTCCAAGAGAGCATGGGCGTGATTCAAAACCACGCTGAAGAAAAGCTCCTACCCACTGACAAAGCCATTGTGATGGCGCGTCGCATGATGTATGACACGGCCAAACAACTGCAAAACACACCCAAACTGCCCGCTCACGATGTTCGCTCACACCATGTGCGAGCAGCAGGCGTGATACTGCCCAAAACCCAAGACCCCATTGCTTGGGCTAAGGAGAATTTGGCAGGTGGCTTGGACCATCCTTTGCACACGATCTGAACGACTCGATGACGCCTCCTCTGCCCATGGTCGATCAATTGACCCTTTACTTCGATGGGTCATGTCCACTTTGCTTGGCGGAGATGGAGTATTTAAAGAGCAGGGATCAGCGCTCGCTGCTGTGCTTTGAGGACATCACACGTACGCAATTCGTTGCCGCTGAGCACGGCATTGATTGTGAGCGTGCCATGCAAAGCATTGTGGGCAAGCTCTCCAATGGCACACAAATGCAAGGCGTTGCAGTCTTCGCTGCCGCTTATGAAAGAGTGGGCCTTCATCGATTGGCTTGGTTGCTGAGCCGCAAGACCTTACAAAAACCTCTTGGCTTCATGTACTTACAGTTTGCCAAGCACAGACATTTGATCTCCAAGTGGTTGGGCCCTCTTGCTCTCAAACTCAGCAGGCGGGTGACAGGTACCAAAGTTCAACTCTAGGGTCTGAGGTCAACTCTAGGGTCTGAGATCAACTTGGAATCAAAAAGTCCCTGCTGATTCCAGCCCCAAGGTCGTTGACCCGGTCCAGAAATTGGGTCAAAAAGGCGTGCAAGCCGTTGGCCAATATTTCCGTGATCACGCCATATTGAAGCTCTGATTTCAATTTACCGGCACGTCGACTCGTTTGTGCGGAATGGTCATTGGCCAAAACTTCCAAATTGGACACGACCTCGTTCATGCAGGCCCTCAGAGAGCGGGGCATGTCAGAGCGCAAAATCAACAACTCAGCCACTCTCTCAGGGGTGATCACATCGCGATAGACCTTTCGATAGATCTCAAAACCGGAGACGCTTCTGAGAACCGCGCTCCAGTGGTAAAAGTCATTGTCTTGCTCCTTGGCAGAGCCTGAGGAGCCGAAAAACTCGTTTTGTTGGGCATTGAACTTCACATCCACAAGCCTTGCTGTGTTGTCTGCCCTTTCCAAAAATGTACCCAAGCGCATGAACCTCAAAGACTCATCGATTTGCATGGTTCCAACCGTTACACCTCGGGACAAATGGGAGCGGTATTTCACCCACTCAAAGAATTGACCCGGATCATGCTCAAATTCACCAGAACTCAATTTCTGCATCATCTCCAGCCAAGTTTGATTTTGAGTCTCCCAAACCTCAGTGGTGAGTGCTCCTCGAACCGCACGGGCATTCTCTCGAGCCGCTCTCAAGCAAGAAATGATGGACGAGGGATTGCTCTCGACTTTGACCATGAACTCCATGACCTTAGAGGGCTCAACCTCTCCGTAAAGCTCGCGGTAAGGATAAGTCAACTCACTGATGGCCAAGAGGCCTTGCCAGCCGACTTGTGCAACCTCAGCCGATTGAGGCAGAAGTGAAGTCTGATAGTTGACATCCAACATCCGCGCAGTATTTTCTGCACGCTCTGTGTAGCGAGCCATCCAGTACAAGTGATCTGCTGTGCGTGAAAGCATGGGTTAATTCTCCAAAATCCAAGTGTCTTTGGTCCCGCCACCTTGGGATGAATTCACCACCAAAGAGCCCTCTTTCAAAGCCACACGAGTCAAGCCGCCTGAGACCATTTGAATCTTTTGTCCACTCAACACAAAAGGCCTAAGATCGATATGACGTGGTGCAATGCCCGATTCAACATAGGTTGGACAAGACGATAAACTGAGTGTGGGTTGAGCGATGTAGCGAGAAGGATTGGCGATGAGCACCTCTCTGAACTGCTCAATCTCGGCCTTTGTGGCTTGAGGCCCCACCAGCATTCCATATCCGCCTGCACCGTGAACTTCCTTGACCACCAAGTCGGCCAAATTGGCCAAGGTGTACTTCAAGTCTTCTGCGTTTCTGCACATGTACGTGGGCACATTGTTCAAGATGGGTTTTTCACCCAAATAAAACTCAATCATCTTGGGGACATAGGGATAGATCGACTTGTCATCTGCGATGCCCGTTCCCATGGCATTGCAAATGTTCACATGCCCCAATTTGTAGGCTTGCATGAGACCTGGGCAACCCAGCGTTGACTGAGGCCTAAAGACCAAGGGATCCAAAAAGTCATCGTCCAGTCTGCGATAGATGACATCCACACGCCTGGGTCCTTGCGTGGTTCGCATGTAGACAAAATCATCTTTGACAAACAAATCTTGCCCCTCAACGAGCTCAACACCCATTTGTTGAGCCAAAAAGGCGTGTTCAAAGTAGGCGCTGTTGTACATGCCTGGCGTCAGCACCACCACCGTGGGCTCCGAGGACGAGGCCGGAGAGCAGTGCCTGAGCGTCTCGAGCAAGAGGTCTGGGTAATGCGCAACGGGCGCCACGCGGTGTGAGCGAAAGAGTTCGGGAAAGAGTCGCATCATCATCTTGCGATCTTCCAACATGTAACTCACCCCGCTGGGCACACGCAAGTTGTCCTCTAACACGTAGTAGTCGCCTGAGCCGTCTGGCTGAGCGGCACGCACAATGTCAATGCCACTGATGTGCGAGTAAACATCATGCGGAACACTGACCCCAACCATTTGCTGCCTGAACTGCTCGTTGTTGAGCACTTGGTCGCTGGGCACGATGCCCGCCTTGAGGATTTCTTGATCGTGATAGACGTCGTGAATGAACCGGTTGAGTGCCTTGACCCTTTGCGTTAAACCCAACTCCAAAGATGCCCACTCAGAGGCTGGAACAATTCGAGGAATGAGATCAAAGGGGATCAAACGCTCAGTGCCCGCCCCATCTGCATCCTTCTCACCATAAACGGCAAAAGTGATCCCAACACGGCGAAAGACCAATTCAGCCTCCGCGCGGCGAGCAAGCATTTTTGATTCGGATTGCTGACTCAACCAAGCAGCGTAGGCCTCGTAGTGCCCCCTCAACTCCCCCTTGGAAGCAGCATCAGCGCGGTCAGGCAACGCCGCATACATCTCATCAAATTGTTTCATCACGCAAAGCTCCTTGATCATTTTTAGCAATTAGCTTGCCACACATTCCCACTCAAGTTATCACATAAATGCACCAATAAAGTGAATTTGAGTCAATAGAAATTTAAATTGAACATTTGAATTTTTATATCCCCAAAATGGTGCGTAAATATCGTCATTTTTTGCAACTGTGCGCAGATTGACCACATTACACTGTGGCTTGGGTCTTGCTAATTAAACCGCACCATGACACTTCAAGTTTCTCTCAACCACCTGACTCAGTACCGCTACGACCGATTGGTCAACTTGGGTCCGCAAATTGTGCGACTTCGGCCCGCACCTCACAGTCGCAGTCAAATCCTTTCTTATTCACTGAAGGTTGAGCCGTCCAAGCACTTTGTGAATTGGCAACAAGACCCTTTTGCGAACTATCAAGCGCGATTGGTCTTTCCTGAGCCCACAGAGCTTTTCCGAGTTGAAGTGGATTTGGTCGTTGAGATGGCCGTCTTCAACCCTTTTGACTTCTTCTTGGAGCCCAGCGCCAAAGAGTTCCCCTTCCAGTATGAGCCGTCCTTGGCCATTGAGCTCGCACCCTATCTATTGAAGGAGCCTCTCACCCCAGTTCTAGGCAATTACCTCACCACCATTGATCTTGAGCCTTGCAGAACCATTGATTTCTTGGTCAAGCTCAACCGTCAAATCCATGAGTCGGTGCGCTACTTGATTCGCATGGAGCCTGGCGTGCAGACTCCCGAGCAAACTTTGATCTTGGGCTCAGGATCATGCAGAGATTCGGGATGGCTCTTGGTTCAAGTTCTCAGACATTGTGGGCTGGCTGCTCGATTTGTGTCGGGTTATTTGATTCAACTCAAAGCGGATGTGAAAGCGATCGATGGACCAAGCGGCACGGACCATGACTTCACCGACTTGCACGCTTGGTGTGAGGTCTACCTCCCAGGAGCAGGATGGGTTGGACTCGACCCCACCTCAGGTCTGTTGACAGGAGAGGGACACATTCCACTGGCCTGTACACCTCAACCCTCAAGTGCTGCCCCCATTGAAGGCTTGGTGGATGAGGCCGAGGTGGAGTTTGAACACCACATGAGCGTGACTCGTATCTTGGAGACGCCTCGCGTGACCTTTCCCTACAAGGATGAGGACTGGCAGAAAGTGCTCCAACTTGGCGCTCGTGTAGACCAAGAGCTTCAAACACAAGATGTGCGACTCACCATGGGGGGGGAGCCCACCTTTGTGGCCACATCCGATCGTGATGCCCCGGAATGGAACACGGACGCACTTGGACCCACCAAGCGGGGGTATGCCACTCATTTGGTGGACTTGTTGCGAGAGAAGTATGGAAAAGGCGGGTTCATCCACTTTGGTCAAGGCAAGTGGTACCCAGGCGAGCAACTTCCAAGATGGGCTTTGTCCATTTGCTGGAGAACAGACGGACACCCTTGCTGGGAGGACCCCACTCTTTTTGCAGATGAAAGCATTCCCTCTCACTACACCAGTGAGGACGCCAAGGGTTTCATCGAAGACTTGAGCCTGGAGTTGGGTTTGTCCAAGCAGTTCATACAAACCGGCTTTGAGGACACCTTTTACTACCTCTGGCGTGAGCGCAATTTGCCCGTCAATGTGGATCCCTTCGATTCAAAACTCGAAGATGAACTTGAGCGTGCTCGCCTCAGGCGCGTATTCACTCAAAAACTCAGCCATGAAGTGGGATACCTGTTGCCCATTCAATTGCACCCCCAATACGAGCTCACCTTGCAGGGACCACGCTGGTTATCGGGTCGGTGGTTTTTGCGCGATGAGCGACTTTATTTGATTCCAGGTGACTCACCCATGGGCTATCGACTGCCGCTGGACTCATTGCCTTGGGTGAAATCAGAGGACTACCCATACCATCACGAGATTGATCCCTTTGCCGATCGCGCCCCCCTGGCCACCCCTGAGCCCAGACTTCAAAGCCCATTGCAAACCGATGGACTCACGGGCGAGAATGCCAGCAAAAAAGAGGGCTTGCGTTCAAGCTTGAGAGGCGTCTTTGATCGTTGGCTCAAATTGGGCGCCAACCACCCTCAGCTCAAAGACTTGGAGCCCTTGGAGGATCTCTCCTCGATTGAAGACCACGTCGCACGCTCCTCCCCTGTTGAAGGGTCTACCCAAGCGCCAGCCAAAAATCAATCTGCCACCAACTTGGTGAGGACCGCACTTTGTGTGGAGACCCGTGACCCAAGACGCGCTCACGGACCCAAGGTTGAACTCACCGAGCCCGCGCAAGGTGTGATCTACGTCTTCATGCCGCCTTTGGCCAGGCTGGAGGATTATTTGGCTTTGCTCCACAGTGTGGAGAGAACCGCAAAAAAACGTGGCGTCAAAGTGGTCTTGGAGGGCTACCCTCCCCCAAGAGACCCCCGGCTTAAACTCTTGCAAGTCACCCCCGATCCAGGTGTCATCGAGGTCAACATTCACCCTGTGAGCCATTGGAAGGAGCTTGTTGAAAACACGGAGTTTTTGTACGAAGCGGCACATCAAACGCGGCTTTGCGCTGAAAAATTCATGACCGATGGACGCCACACGGGAACCGGTGGCGGCAACCATTTTGTGCTCGGCGGGGCAACCCCCGCAGACAGCCCCTTTTTGAGAAGACCTGAGCTGCTCGCAAGCCTCATTCTTTACTGGCACAACCACCCTTCATTGAGTTACCTCTTCAGTGGGCTCTTCATCGGGCCCACCTCTCAAGCTCCCAGGGTGGATGAGGCAAGAAACGATCAGCTCTATGAGTTAGAAATTGCGCTCAAAGAGATCCGTCGCCAGCGATTGGTGCACAAAGAGGCGCTCGCTCCTTGGTTGGTGGATCGCACACTGAGAAACATTTTGGTGGACGTGACTGGCAACACGCACAGAAGTGAGTTTTGCATCGACAAGCTCTACTCCCCAGACAGCAGCACAGGCAGGCTCGGATTGCTTGAGCTCAGAGCTTTTGAGATGCCCCCGCATGCTCGAATGAGCATAGTTCAACAGCTTTTGATTCGAACTTTGGTTGCACGCTTTTGGTCTCACCCCTACGAGCAAAACGTCACCCGCTGGGGCACAGAACTGCACGATCGCTTTTTATTGCCCTCCTTTGTTCGCATGGATTTTGAAGACGTCATCCAAGACCTCAAGTCATGGGGATACGCCTTTGATGACAAATGGTTTGAACCTCATTTTGAATTCCGCTTCCCCGTCATTGGGGAGCTCAAATCAAACAGCATGGTGGTGACCTTTAGGAATGCACTGGAGCCCTGGCACGTCATGGGCGAAGAGGGCTCCTCGGGGGGTACCGTTCGATATGTTGACTCCTCGCTTGAACGCATTGAGGTTCACGTGAACGCCTTCAACCCCAGTCGATATGTGCTCACCGTCAACGGCAGACCCCTGCCCATGCACCCCACGGGCATCAACACCGAATACGTGGCTGGCGTGCGATTCAAGGCTTGGGCCCCCCCCTCAGCGCTGCATCCCAGCATTCCCGCTCATGCCCCATTGACGTTTGATGTGATTGACACTTGGAGCGCTCAGTCGGTGGCCGGTGCACAGTATTTTGTCTCCCATCCGGGTGGACTCAATTACGTGAGCTATCCCGTGAACGCATATGAGGCCCAAAGCCGTCGCGTCTCTCGCTACCAATCCATGGGGCACACGCCAGGCAGGGTCAGCGTTCCAAAGGCCTCTATTGAGCTGCCCATCAATCAAGAGTTTCCCTTGACACTTGATCTGAGGAGGGTTTGAATGGACGCTTCGCGGTCCCACTAGGCATCACTTTTTTGTCTAATTCAAACCCCAATCAATCAAGATCCAGGATCCATCTCGATTGAATGCGAAAATCAAGTCATGTCCACCGCCGCCTCTACCCAAATTGACCCCCATTTGGCCACTGCATCGCAGTGGCCCTCTTTGCCTCAATTGGGTGCCTTGCCCTTTGACTTGAACGGCAAGCAAAGCACCCATTTCCAAGAACTCTCGGGCGGCAAACTCGAGAGCACGGCGGATGTGAAAAAGCTCGCCCCCCATTGGGAGACTTTTTTCCAGGATGCACAAATCAAAAATCCCAGTGATCTTGACAAAAAGCAGCAAGAGCTCGAGCGCCAAATCAAAGACAATGGCATCACCTACAACGTCTACTCTGATGTGGATGGGCCCCAGCGGCCTTGGTCCTTGGACCTTTTTCCACTGATCATCACCCCAGAGGATTGGCAAAGCTTGGAGAGCGCTGTCACCCACCAAGTCAAGCTGCTGCAGATGATTTTGAAGGATGTTTATGGCGCACAAACACTTTTGAAAAAAGGACTCCTGCCACCAGCATTGGTTCAGGGTCACCCCGGATTTTTAAGAGGCATGCATGGCGTGCAGCCACTGGGCGGCACACACCTGCACATTGCAGCCTTTGACGTGGCCAGAGCGCCTTCGGGCGAGTGGCGTCTCATCTCTCAGCGCACCCAAGCCCCTTCTGGCTTGGGGTACTTGCTGGAAAACCGAGGCATCATCTCCAAACTCTTTCCCCAATCCATGGCCTCCTTGGGCATTCAAAGCTTGGGGCAGAGTTACCGCGCCTTCATGGACCACATGAAAGAGTGTTGCTCGGGCTTAGGGCAACCGCACATCGCTTTGTTGACACCAGGTCCCTACAACGAGACTTACTTTGAACACGCCTACCTCGCCAGGTATTTGGGTGTGACACTGGTGCAAGGGCGAGATCTCACAGTGAGAAATCAGCATTTGTACCTGAACACACTCAGGGGCTTGGAGCCCATCCATGGCTTGATCAAGCGCTTGGACGATGAGTTCCTCGACCCTTTGGAGTTGCGCGAGGACTCGACCTTGGGCGTGCCAGGCCTCATGCAAGTCATACGAGCAGGCAATGTGATGGTGGCCAATGCACCTGGCACAGGCTTTTTAGAGTCCCCAGCGGTGCTCGGCTTTTTACCCGCGATCTCCAATGAGCTCATGGGCACAAGCCTCAAACTGAACTCACTGCCCACTTGGTGGTGCGGAGAGCAAGCCGCATTTGAAGACGTCCAATCCGACCTCAGCGAATGCGTGATCAAGCCCACTTACCCCTATAACCACCTCTTTGATGATCGACCACAGACCGTATTGGGGCAGTTTTTGAACGAAGAAAGCATGGCCCAGTTGCGCTCGTCCATGCAAGAGCAAGGGGCACAGTTCACGGCCCAAAAGTATTTACCCCTGTCTCAACTCCCCACTTGGCAAAACGGCCAACTCCAACCTCACTCGGTGCTGCTGCGGGTCTTTGCGATCTCCAACTCTCATGACCAATGGAGCATTTTGCCTGGAGGATTGGCGAGACTTGCCACACAAGGTCTTCAAATTGCCTCGATGCAAAGAGGTGGCTCCTCCGCCGATGTTTGGGTTCAAGGCAACACCTTTGCGCCAGCAGCACAGACTCAGACAAGCCTTAACCAAGAGCCAGAGCTCTCTCATAAAAAGAGAATCGTCACAAGCCGCGCTGCGGAAAATCTTTTTTGGCTGGGACGCTACAGCGAGAGGAGCGAGAACATTCTGAGGCTGGTGCAATTGAGCCTAGAGGGCTTGAGCAGCGAGGCTCAACACTCCAGCACCTGGCGTCAATGGATTCAGATCATGAGCATTCGCCAAGGCTTGATCCCGAAAGACGCAGCCAATTGCTTGATGCAGCCCAAACTGTTCGCGCGTGAACTCGTGGCCTCTTTAGACCAGGCCAAAAATGCCACCAGCTTGGGGTTCAACCTTCGCTCACTTGAACTTGCCGCTTCCGCCGTTCGTGAACGACTCTCTTTGGACCACTGGCATTTGATTGAAACCACTCAAAGCGACTTCTCCAACGCCGCCAAAAACTGGGGACAAGATCAAAACTACGCATTAACGGATGTCTTTCGCCATTTGCGCATCGCCAACGAACACATGACGGCCATCACGGGCGCACAAACAGACCGCATGATCCGAGACGATGGCTGGCGACTCTTGAGCATTGGCAGACATTTGGAGAGGCTTGGATTTCTCTCGTCTGCACTGGAGTGTGCCATCATCTGTCAAGGCCTTGAGCGAATCGATGAGGACGATAGCTGCTTTTTATCTTTGCTCAACTTGTTTGACAGCACCATCACCTTTCAATCCCAATTCCAACAAAGCAGAAGCTTGGCCGCATTGTTTGATCTTTTGATGCTAGACAAGGACAACCCTCGCTCTTTGGCTTGGGTGGCTCAGACCCTAAAGGGCCGATTGTCCAAACTTGCAGAAAAACCAATCCATGAGCTCGATGAGTTGGCGCAAAACGTCATTGAGCCTCAAAGCATTCAAGGCTTGAGCTTTGAGCCACAACACATCAAATCCAATTTGTCTGCGATTGCAACACGCTTGAAACAAATTTGGAACCAAACCTTTCATTTAACGGAGCAAATCAGCGAGAAGTATTTCACGCATACCTTGGCCCTTTCAACAACTGATGCGTTGCCATCAAAACAAAACTCTTTGTTTTAATGGGGTTCACCATGCGCTTACACATCACCCACATCAGTCACTATGAATACCAGCCAGCGGTTGAAACAGCTCAGCATTTCCTCCACATCAAGCCCAAGAAGACGAACAACCAAACGCTGCTCAATCACCAACTCAAGATCAGCCCCGTTTTCAATGAATTGATTGAATTTTTAGACTATTTTGGCAATCCCACTCATTACCTGAGCTTGACGGCAAGGCACGACAAGCTTCAAATTTTGAGTGAAAGCACGGTGCAAACCCATCCCTTTTTTGAATACACACACGGCTCAATGGACCAATCCATGGGGTTTGGCAACAACCGCATGCAGCAGCACATGGGCGGAGACTCTTCGCTGCAAAGCGAGCTCTCATCGCCTTGGCGACAAATGCAAAGCATGGAGCAACTCACCTCTCCCATGGAGCAATACACCCAAGCGCCTGTTGTCGAACCCTCCATCACTAGCGAGCTCAACAACATCGGTGCCCTTGAGGTCAAAGACTTTTTCACCTACCGAGCCGCCCAGATCTACAACCCTGCCAGTGAATTCTTGTTTGACTCGCCACACATCAACTCCTTGAAGGTGTTCAACGACTACGCCCACCCCCTCCTTCAAACGCAAAGCGTTCTTGAGAGCCTTAATGCGCTCATGCATCAAATTCACACCGATTTTGTCTACGAGTCCAAGAGCACCGAAGTCAACACGCCCATTGAAGTCGTATTCCGTCAAAAAAGGGGCGTGTGCCAGGATTTTGCTCACATCATGATTGCTTGCTGCCGTGCATTTGGTTTGCCCGCGAGGTACGTCTCGGGTTACTTGCTCACACACCCACCTGCTGGACAAGCGCGTTTGATTGGCTCTGATGCCTCTCACGCTTGGGCTTCCGTGTACCTGCCCATCTTGGGCTCCAACAAGGGTTATTGGTACGACTTTGACCCCACCAACAACCGCTCAGGCCTGGGCTCACCAGGGGACGATTACGTGACCCTGGGCTGGGGAAGAGACTACTCGGACGTCTCCCCTGTTCGCGGCGTGATCCAAGGGGGCAACGATCACCAGGTCAACGTCGCAGTGACCGTCATGCCCGTTGATTGATTCACGTCTAGAAAGCCTGGGCTGTTTGCTCAAACGCAAACTCAGGCAATCTCTGCTCACCACCAACGGGTGAGCATTCGGTCCTAGGGGTAGTCCTCTCTGTTGCATGACACTGCAATGCTCTATATTCGTATCCCAGAAAGAGCTGAACGCTTGGAGTGCGCCAAGCACCCGCAGCAGCCCATTGATTTCAACTTCACACCACCCAAAGACATGAAAAAATACCCTTTGATGCTCAGCGCCTTGGCGCTAATGATGAACTGTGCACACTCAGAAACGCTGGATGAACAACTGCTCAGAAAATACGCATTGAAGAGTTTTCCCGAGTACTTGGAGCTGCTCACCCTTCCCAACGTCTCCACACTGCCCGGAGATCACCTCGTGACCAATGCCAACTGGTTGAAGAGCAGTTTTGAAAAACGCGGCTTCAAAATCGTCATGGCCGAAAACAAAAATCACCCTCTGGTGCTGGGAGAGTTGATGCCCCATCAACCTCAGAAAAAAACCATCCTCTACTACTTGCATTTTGATGGTCAGCCGCTCATCAACTCTCAGTGGTCACAGGAAGACCCCTTCAAGCCGGTGCTCAAAAAAAGAGCTGCCAACGGAAATTGGGAAGTGGTGAACATGGGCGAGCTCATGAAAGTGGATTTCGACCCTGAACTTCGACTCTTTGGACGCTCCACATCGGATGACAAAGGGCCGATCGGCATGTTTTTGGCGTCCTTGGACATGATCCAAGCAGAGGGCATGAAACTGGGCAACAATGTGAAGATCATCCTCGACAGTGAGGAAGAAATCAGCTCTCCAGGTATTGCATCTGTGGTTGAACATCACAAGGACTTTCTCCGATCAGATGCGGTGGTGATTTTGGATGCAGCCGCTCACCCAAGCGGCAGACCCAACTTGGTGTTTGGAAATCGAGGTGTGGTGACCCTCACTTTGACCATGCATGGACCAAAGGTGCCTTTGCACAGCGGTCACTACGGCAACTACATTCCAAACCCCGCCATGAACTTGGTTCAATTGTTGGCCTCGATGAAGGACGCTCACGGCAGAGTGACCATTCCAGGCTATGACTCGACCACCAAATTATCGGCTGACGACCTTCGCGTGCTTCACGCCACTGGGGACGATGAAGCACTCGTCAAAAGGAGAGCTGGAATTGCCCAACCCGATGAAGTTGCACCCAGCTATGGGGAGTCTCTTCAATATCCTTCGCTCAACATTCGGGGTTTGTCATCTGGAGGTGTTGGCGCCAGTGCAGCCAATATCATTCCCAAAGATGCTGTGGCCGAAATTGACATTCGCACCACCCAAGAGGCCAATGCGAGCTATTTGGTGGACCTCATCAAAAAGCACATCGAAAAAGAGGGCTTTCACATTGTGGACCATGCGCCAAACGATGAAGACAGGGCCATGTTCGCCAAAATCGTTCAGCTCAGAGTGGGCGCCTCCAGTGAGGCGGCAAGGCAGTCATTGGAGTCACCCATTCGCTTTTGGGGCGAGCGGGCCTTGAAAGATGCGTTTGCGGGCTTGCCCTCCAGCCCCCAACCCGTTTTGATCCGAGCCATGGGAGCGACTGTCCCAACCTACGAGATCGTGAGCCCTTTGAAAATACCCTTCTTCTTGATGCCCAATGTGAATTCTGACAACAACCAACACGCATTCGATGAGAACTTGAGAATGGGCAATTACCTCTTTGGCATGAGGCAAATCACGGGCTTGTTGTCCACCAGTTACCCATGAATCGATAAAATCAAGCACAAGTCCTTCAACAAGGCTGGTATTGCACCACCTCAACCCTATCCTCCCTCCTAAATCTTGACTGAGAGACTTTTAGAGCTCGCCTCCCAACTCCCCGATGGTCCTGGCGTGTACTTGTTCCGAGGCACTGGAGAGTTGCCGCTGTACATCGGCAAAAGCATTCACATTCGCCAACGCGTGCTCTCGCACTTGCGAGACAAGAGCAATGCCCGCATGCTCAGCCAAACCACTCATTTCGAATCGATATCAACAGCGGGAGAAATTGGTGCCTTGCTGCTAGAGTCTCGGCTCATCAAAACGTTGAACCCGCTCTACAACATCAGACTCAGAAGAAGCAAAACCCTCACCACATTGGGCGTGAAGCACCAAGACCACGGCGAGGTGGAGTTGGAATGGTTGAACTTGCGGCGATCGCCCTCAGCGTCAGAAGCTCGATTTGGACTTTTCAGATCCAAGCGTGCTGGAGAGAGTGAACTTCTTGAATTGGCTCAAACTCACCACTTGTGTTTGAGCCGTCTGGGCTTGGAAGCCAAAAAGAGAGGGGCCTGTTTTGCATGGCAACTCAAGAAATGTTTGGGTGTGTGCGTGGGTGAGGAGACCAAGCAAAGCCATGACGCGAGGCTGCTAAAAGCGCTCAGCGAATGGCGCGTTCACAGCTGGCCCTATCCTTCGCACATTGAAATCATCGAAAGACAAGGTACTTGGGAGCAGCGCCACCGCATTCATCACTGGAGGCACTTGCAAACGCATTGTTCAAATGCCAAGAAAATCATATGGCAAGACCCTGAGGTGAGCACTTTTGATCTGGACACCTATAAGATTTTGGTGCGCCCAATATTTGAAGGAAGCTTGCACCTAGACCCTGTGGGTCAGGTCATCCCTTGTGCCTCAGTTCATCCGAATGGGCTCGATGTCAACGCTCCCCTTGGAGGAGCTGAGCGTTAGGGTCTGCTCTTGAATCGTCGCTTGAATTTGCATGCTTCTCTCGGCCATGGCAACCAAGGACTGAGTGCTTTCATGATGAAGACCCCAAACCTCCAACTTGGCCAATCTTGAGACCTTGTTCTCCAAGGCCTTCCACCAAACGCTTTTTGCGTGATTGAAGGCATAGACCAAAACACGATCGGCTTGTGAACAAGCCTTGGCAATCGGTTTCTCTTCGGGTTGGCCAACCTCAATCCAAACACGCTTGGCCCCGGTGTAATCCTCCAAAAACAAATCGGGTAAATCAGGGTCTGATAAACCCGCTCCAAATATCCAGTTGCCATCTCCGTTGCACACCGACTGCAACAGATGCGCGTTGAGTGAAAAAGCAACCAACCTCACCATCATGCGCTCATCGGTCTCACTGGGGTGGCGAGCCAAGGTGAGTGCGTGATCCGCGTAGTAGCCATGATCGATGTCTGCAATTTGCAAATTGGCTTTGTAGATGGTGGATTTGAGTGACATGTTGGCATTGAAATCGCAGGCCAACCCTAAAGAAGGCGATGCTTTGTGAATGGAAAGCGGAGCTTGGGTGGCCCCATCAATTGCACAAGGCCTTGGTATTCAAAACAAGGCAATCCACGATTCGATGGAGAAAAGGCCCAGCGATTGGGCCACTCACCCCAAAAAAATCAAACGGACACGGAGCCCGTCAAATAGTCTCTCTTGCCCAAGGGAACCCCGTTGTGGCGCAAAATGGAATAGGTGGTGGTGATGTGGAAAAACACATTGGGCAAGACCCAATGCAACAAATAATCTTCACTCACCATGGTCTTGGTCTCTGTCTTGCCCACCGGAAAGGTCACCTCCAACCCAGCGCCTTGGTCAACAGACTCTGGACTCACCGTTGCAAGCCAAGCCATCGTTTTGCTGACCCTCTCGATCAACTCAGCCATGGTGCTCTCTGTGTCCTCGAATTTTGGCGCCTCAAGCTTGGCAATTCTCGCCACCCCCAACTTGGCTGCATCACAAGCGATCAAAACCTGACGCTTAAAGGGCAACATATCGGGAGCCAACCTGTAATCGACATAAACTTGTGCGTCATAGCCTCTGGTTTGAGCATCGAGCACTGCTTTTTCCAAACAAACCTTCAAATTACCAAGCATGAGCTTGAAAACAGGCAAACTGGCGGTGGATAACATATTAGACATTCAGATTCCTTCAACAATTTGACAATCAATCGCCCTCGTTTTTACCCTCTATGGAGCTTGAAGTTTCACTTCAGGCAGGCATTGAGGGTCGATGTACAGGGCTTACCCTCATCTTACCCAATTAAAGTCCTTGGTCCCATGGGGTGGACTCAAAGCGGGGTAAAAACCCCGCAAAATGCTCGATTAAACAATAACCCTGCTACGCTTAGGTGGTTAAGATCGCGGTAGTATGAGAGTGAGTGGGGTTGAGTCAATGTGATGAGGTGGCGCGAGCACTCAAGTGCATTGCTCAATTCGCTTGCTCTCAAAGCTTGAAATTGACAGAGAAGACCTCATCTACTGAAAACTTGTTTCTGATGGAGAACTGACACATGAAAATCAAATTGATTCACAAAATGGCTTTGAGCTTGGTCTCCTTGCTCTTGGCTGGCCAAGTTCTGGCTCAGGACCCATCCATGAGCGAGGTCTACAAGGCCGCAGAGTCAGGCAACTTTGCACAAGCAGATGCCATGATGAAGCAAGTGCTCACCGACCACCCAAACAGCGGTAAAGCGCACTTCGTTCAAGCCGAAATTTTTGCCAAAGAAGGCCGCACCGAGGCTGCAAAAGAGGAGCTCCAAATTGCCCAAAAATTGGCGCCTGGATTGCCCTTTGCCAAACCACAGGCCGTCTCTGAGTTGGAAGCCAAGCTCGCGCCTGCGCCAGCCAATGCTCCTCAATTCAACAACAACTACAACGCTCAACCGCAGCACGTGCCCGCATCCTCTGGACCAAGCTTGCTGCCTTGGGTATTGGGTTTTGCCGCTTTGGCCTTTATTTTCTTCATTTACCGCTTGGTCAGTGGGCCTAGAAACGTCTACGCCCCCATGCCTGCGCCTGGCTACGGTCAACCGCCTGTGGCACCCATGCAACCCTATGGCTACGGTCCCACCCCAATGGGCCCAGGCGGCTCAGGCATGGGCTCGGGCATCTTGGGTGGCTTGGCAACAGGGGCGGCTGTGGGCGCTGGAATGGTTGCTGGAGAGGCGCTGATGCACAACATGCTGGGCGAACACAACTCAAACTCAGGCGGCATGCCCAGCGGCAATGGGTTTCAAGACAACAACAACTACCAACCCTCCGCACCCAGCAACTATGACATGGGCGGGAGTAACTTTGGCGTACAAGACAGCGGATCCTGGGACGATTCCTCAAGCTCCTCGGGTTCAGACGACTGGTAAATTGTCTTTTTAAAGTGTGTGTGAGAAATTTAAAATTTCCTCACACACTTGTTGTCGATCGTTGTCGATGGTGATCATGTGGTAGCTGTTGGCAAGCTCCACGTAACTCAATTTTGAACCCTGCCAATGTTCATGCAGCCACTTGACATTGTGCAAACTGGCCACCTCATCCTCCTTGGCGTGAATCATCAAGGTGGTGGGCATTTGGGATTGCGGCAAAGTCTTGCGCACGAAACGCCTGAGTTGGTCATGCGCTCGCAAATGACCAATCTCCAACACACTTGCCCCCGCGCTTGAAATGCGGCGCTCGCTCAATTGCTTTTTGATCCAAGCTCGGATGCGCTCATTCTTGACACCAAATGGCTCCTTCTCTTTGTAGTGCCAAAGCGCCCCTAGTGGCGTGTACAGAGCAAGTGGCAAGAGCCAGTGGTAAAAAGGAACAGACCAACCATCGATCCAAAGTGGGGTCGACAACAGAACCAAGGACTGAACGTCACTGGGGTGTTTGATGGACAAGCCCAAAATCAAGTTTGCCCCAGCAGACAAGCCAATCATTTGAATTTGCAATGGGCTCGAATGCTGCGCTCTAAGATCTACAATCTGAGTGTGCAAGAAATCAATCCAATGGTCGTAGGAACTTGCAATTTGATGCTCATGATTGGCATCAAAAGAGTACCCTGGAATCACCCATGAGCAAGTCGTTAAACCCGCCTTCTCCAATGCATGCTTCACGGTCAACAATTCATCGCTTGTGCTGCACAAGCCATGAACCAAAACATACACAGTTTTTAATGAACCAACCATTCACTGCCAAGAGTTATTTGCAATGCAACAATTATCTCTTAGAAAAGTCAACCACAACCCCAAACACCCAAAGAAAGTGAGCCCAACCTTGAAAACGATGAACCCCAAGAAACTCATGACCCGCACCCATAGGCGTCAGCCCATGAGCCGTTTTGTCGATGGCTTACAAGCGAGCATGACAGGCCTGGCCTTCGCTGCTGTGCTTTGCACCATCTCCACCAGTGCCAACGCCTTTCAAGTACCTGCTACCGGCTCCATTGAGGTGGCTTTCTCCCCCAATGAGGGCAGCGAGGACTTGGTGATCAAAGCCATTGACTCAGCACAGAAAGAAATCTTGGGTCTTGCCTACAGCTTCACCAGCGCCCCTGTGACACAAGCGGTTTTGAGGGCAAAAAAAAGAGGCGTTAGGGTGACTTGGGTCGTTGATGCCAAGAGCAACACCCAAGAAGATAAAAGTGGCAAAGCTCAGGCCGCCTTGAGCGCATTGGTCAATGCGGGTTGCGAGGTCAGACTGATCTCAGTCTACCCCATCCACCACGACAAAACGATCATCATCGATGAGCAAACGGTTGAACTTGGAAGTTTCAATTTCTCTCAAGCTGCAGCCAAGAGAAACTCAGAAAATGTTCTGGTCAATTGGAACAATCCTGCGCTGGCCAAAGTGTATTTGCAACACTTCGATCGCAATTACAGAGAGTCCACACCCTTTCAAGCACGATGATTCAAGCGCTCACAAGCACCAATTGACCTCAGTCGCCCCTTGGTCCATGAGCGATTTGGCCCAACTGTTCAAGACCAAAGTGGGCTCTGTGTGGGCCAAGCTCACGGTGAAGATGAGCTGCACTTCAGAGGAACCTTCTTTTTTAGTGGATACCCCCAAGAGCTCAGCCCCAGCCGATCGAATCAATGCGCGTGTCTGAGCACCCAAGGACTCCAACAAGTCTTGAGAACAAATCACAGTTAGGTGAATGGATTCACTCAAGTAATCGTTGAGCCCCATTTTGAGGTTGAGTTGGTAAGCCAAGGCCCTGAGTGTCGAATTCGCTGTCACGATCACCAAGGAAGCAATCAAGGCTTCAACTGGCCTTTGCAGTCCACACAAAGCACCCACTGCAGCGCAACACCATAAAGTGGCTGCGGTGTTCACACCTCGGGTCAACGTGCCATCGCGATACAACAAACCACCACCAATGAACCCCACACCCACCACGATTTGCCCAGCCATGCGCACCGCATCGGTGTAGCCCTCAGAGGTTTTACAGATCCATAAAAACAAACAAGCCCCTAGCGCCACCAGCGCATTGGTCTTCAAGTCCACCAATCTCTTGTGCCACTGCCTCTCCACGCCCACCAAGGAGCCCAAGGCCAAGGCCGTCAAAATGGCCTGCACAAACTCCACATTCAATTCAAACATTAAAACCTCTCCCGAACCATATTCGCCAGCAACTTGAGACGGTAAGCGCAATCTAAAAACGCTGATTCATCACCAACACAACTGTTTTTTGCGTTTGCAATCCAGACAACAGTGGACTTTGCATCAACGCGCTCGAAGCCCTGATGAACCCTGCACCCAGTATCAGACTGCGTTTGGAATCGAATTCACGCACCAAGCCCACCGTCTGTGTGTTGTACAAAGCAGAACCTGAAGTGGGAAGATAGACACCTTTTCCGGAAGACTGCGATTGTTGAGGATTCACACCATAAAAGGCTTGCACATAGGACTGATCGCCATAGGCCTCCTTGCAATCCCAAAAGACGTCCCACTCATTGACCAGCGGCAATCCAAGTGTGAAACCCGCTTGGGCAAGGCTTTTGTGTTGATCGCCAAGAGTTGAACCCCAGTTGGCATACAGAGTCACCGCCTCCAAGATGGGCTGCCACTCCATGAATGCGTAACCTTCAAACTCTCCCTTCACATCCCCAAGTCCACGGTATGTGACGTCATTGGCTTGGACACGACCCAGCATGTAATTGAGAGAGACTCCACTCTTAAAGCCTGACCCTTTGAGCAGCCAAACACCCAAGCCGTTCTCGATGCTCAAAAAACCTGACTCTCGCTCCAGATTGAAATCGATGGTGGGATCTAACTTGGCATTGATCAATACACCATGCATGAGCGATAAATTCGTCTTGTTGATCCCGTACGTGAGCTCAGCGCCCTTCAAGGCTTCAGTCCAAAAAGAACCCAACTCCAGAGCATTGGCTTCAGATGTCGTTTGTGCAAAAGACAGAGCGCCATACCCAGAACAACAAAAAATGCATAACCAGTACTTGAAGTGACAAAAGAGTTGGCGACACGAAGCCCTAAGTAAGGGAGCAGCTCTCGCCGCTCCAAGGACCCTGGCGAGGATCTGCATCAAAGTGGTGAACAGATGGGGAGTGCTGTGATGGTTCATGAAGAGGTCTGCCTTGGGGCGATGTTGCCTCTTCAAATCTTAACTCAAATGAGTCAAACCCAAAGAAAATTAAGCTTTGGCCCTCTATTGAGAGACTCTAAGCCTCGGAGTCTAAGACTGGGTGCAACTGCAAGTTGACCTCTACGCTCACACAAACCTCGTGACGCTCGTTGCTGCCAATACGGATTGAACCGTGGTGCAAACGGATGATCTCTTTGCACAAACTCAGTCCCAACCCTTGCCCGTCCGTTAGCCTTGAATGCGCATCAGAACCACGGTAAAAACGCTCAAACGCTTGATCAAGCACATCAGCAGAGACATTGGCGCTTGGATTGGTGAATGCAATCGTCAACACCGAGCGGTGCACATGAAGCTCAACGTGTATCCAGCCTTGATCCGTGTTGTAATTCACCGCGTTTGAACACAAATTATTGAGCAATTGCCTGATCAAATCTGGATCGCAAAACCAAAAAACAGAACGCTGAATGTTTGAAGTGATCGCCAAATCTTCTTGAAAGGTTTTCAGATCCAAGACCATTTGTGAGATGATGTCACTCACATTGACTCTTCTCGACCTCAAACTCAAAGAGCCCGCATCGGCTTTGGAGAGCAACAAGAGCTTATCGGTGATCGTGATGAGTCTCTCAATCTCATCGGACATTTGAGACAATCTGATTTGCTCCACTGAGCCGTCCTCACAATCGGGTATGGCTCTCTCAACATAGCCTCTCAAGATGGTCAATGGGGTTCTCAACTCATGAGAGGCGTCAGCTGAAAATCTACCCGCCTGCATAAAGGAGGCGCTGAGCCGCTCGGTCAAAGAGTTGAAGACTCGAACAAAATCATCGAATTCGGCAAAGCCAGTTTTGAATTCAACAGGCTCCTTCAAATCCTTTGACTCGTAGACCAAGAGTCGGTCCTTGAGTTTTGACAAAGGACTGAGCAAGGACTCGGTCATGAGCCAACCCAAAAAAACCATACAAGCGAGCAAAATCGGGAAAAAGGTCTTTAACAATTTATCCCGTATCTCCCAAATGATGTCCACATAGGCTTCGATGGTGTCGTTGGGAACTGCCACCATGACACCGTTTTTTGTCTGGTTCTTGTACTCAACAATGCGAATGACTGTCCACCCTTGGCCTTGCAAGGTCAGCAAAGAGGATTGAATTTTTGCTTGTGGCACCAAGGTGATGAAATCCCAACCTTTGTGCTTGGGCACCTCTTGATCCAAGCTTGCGCAAATCCGAGTAGCGAATGCTTGCTCCTCTGCACTTGGATCGTGGCGATAGCCATATTTGACTTGACCGCTTTTTTCGCAGCGGACCGACTGTTCGGCAACTTGGCGAACAAAAGATTTGCTCAAATCAAATTTATTTTGATTCAACAATGATCGGGGCTGCACAACCTCTGTCTCTAACTCTTGGCTGATGATTTCCGCCTTGACCAAGTTGGAAACAATTCCCCAAACCACATTTTGTGACAACCAGCGATTAAAGCCCAACAACAAAAGTGTTGACAATATGAATTGGACGCACAAAATGATCCGAAAGGATCTAAAAAATTTAAAGGACTTGAGTGCTTTAAAAAACTGCGTCATCTTGCCGCAATTTATAGCCGACACCGCGTATGGACTCTATGGGAAAAGAGGATGCGGAGGACAGGGTGTCTGTGGAAGTCAATTTCTTTTTGATGCGCTGAATGCACACATCAACCACATTGGTTTGAGGATCAAACTCAATGTCCCAGACATGCTTGAGGATTTGTTTGCGCGTGAAAATATGCCCTGGCGAGCGCATCAAGTACTCAAGGAGAGTGAATTCCCTTTGACTCAACACCATGGAATGTTCATGCCAATGAACACGCCTGGATATTCTGTCAAGACTCAAAGCCCCTACGTTGAGCGTTGTGAGCTCTGTGTCGCCGGATTGGCGACTCAAAAGAGCGCGAACACGCGCAATGAGCTCTTCGACGTAAAAGGGCTTGGGCAGGTAATCGTTGGCGCCAGCCTCAAAGCCGAGCAAGCGGTCGTTCAAGTCTCCCTTGGCAGTCAAAACAAGGACTGGTGTGGTGAGCCCAACTTGTCTGATGCGCTTCAAGATGTCAATGCCATCCATGCCAGGCAACATCAAATCCAAAACGATGACATCAAAAGTTCCAGCCAAAGCGGCCTGCAAACCAATATTGCCTTGCGTGAAATGCTCTGTCACAAATCCATGCTGCGAGAAGCCTTGCAACACAAAATCTGCAATTTTCAGTTCATCTTCAATAAGCAATATTTTCATTCTGATACTTTAGTTGAATTTGACTGGGACTTTTCAAAAAATAACAGTTTTGTAATCTAAAGCATCACTTGTCGTGGGACGTTGAATCGCCAACCCACCCTGGCAAATAGCTTGCACTGAGCGAAGAAGCCATCCGCATGCCTTCGCCCAAAGCTTTGTCAAATTGTTTCTTGACGAGGCTGGAAGGGATTCGTGTGCGAAAGTGATCGGCCCACAAGAATTCACTAAAGGGCGTTGTATCTTTTGCAAATCCTCCCTTCAGACGCACGCAACCGGCCAAACTGCGATAAGGATCATCTTTCAATTGCTGCACCGTGCGGGGAATTTTAGAAAAAGGCACTCGCTTGCCCAATTCATTGTAAGGATGCACCCATTGGTGAAATTCCATGATGCGCCAAAACATGGCTTGAGCCAACATTGAGAAATCTTTCAGCACCAACAAGCTCACCTTGTGCTCACCCACTTGGTGAAGTGCCATGCCAAGGTGGTGGTGATCGACAATGTATGGCTCAGCGTTAGGGCCCAGCACACAAGGAAACCAATGTTCACTCAACATGGCTTTGCGCTTTTTGGCGGGCATTTCTTTCCACTGAGTCACTTTGGAGTTCACCTCGGTAAATCCGATGGTGCACTGTGTGGGCCTGAGTTGATCTAAATGAGCACTGATGGTGTGCTGATGAACCGTTCTGATCATTGGGACTCCGTTATTGAAGGATGAAAATGGATTGGACTGACACAGAGCTCAAGGGGAGGAAACATCCAGGACCACATTGCCGATCACCTGACCGCTCTCAACGCGCTCGTGGGCTTGAACGATTTCAGCCAAGGAAAATCGCTCACCCACAGCATGCGTCAACGCTTGATCTTGAAGCATTTGAGTCAACTCTTGCAGACACACCAATCTGTCGCTGGGCTTTAAATCGTAGACCAGCATGAATTTGTATTGAATGGATTTAAAAAGTTGCGATCTGAAGTTCATCTGAAACTGGGGCTGGTTGGATCCATAGCAAACAACGCTTGCATGATGTGCAATGGCGGGGGTCTCAACCAAATTGAGGGTCGTTGATAAATCCATGTCAATGACCAAATCAACCCCCCTGCCATTAGTGAAGTCAATCACTCTTTGAGAGACATCCTCACTTTTGTAGTCAATCAAACTCTCTACTCCCACAGCACGCGCGTGAGCGGCTCGACTTTTTGAGCCCACCGTGCCAATGACCCTTGCACCTTGAGCAAGGGCGATTTGACTTGCGTAATGTCCCACAGCAGAACCCGCGCCTGTGATGAGCACATCGAGCCCTTTCATTGGGCCACACAGACGAACCGCTTGGAGCGCAGTTAAGGCCGGAATACCCAAACACGCTGCCGCTGCGAAATCCAAGGAGTCCGGCATGAGCACCGCCTGATCGCTTGCGATGGCAATGAACTCGCTGGCACTACCATGTTCCCGCATCCACTGTGCGTTCCACAACCAAACGCGCTCACCAATGCGAGACGAATTGACGCCATCGCCCACAGCCTCAATGATCCCGCCACCATCGCTGTGGGGAATGACCCTGGGGCCGCTCAATGGTTTGGCGCGCCTGGATTTGACATCTGAGGGGTTTACGCCTGAAGTGACGATTCGAACCAAAACCTCTCCAACTGCTGGAGTTGGCATGGCGAGCTCACCATGCATCAAGACCTCTTTGGCTGAACCGTTTTTCTCATACCAAGCCGCTTTCATCTTGAAATCTCCCTGTTTGAACTGCAATTGACTTCAATCACCTGTATTGCATGATAACGCTTAGATACGCCCAACCCGAGGGTTCGAGTTGGAAAACCCTTAAGCATCAAGAATCAGAAATGTGCAAAAATAATCCTTACCTTCCAAGTCAAGTCGCCATGTTGATTCATGGTGATGAGGCTAGCGCTTTGCCCCCAAAGCTTTGACTTTTAGAGATTGTTTTTGACCCACTTGACCAAATGCCACATCCAGACACACTTCCCCCCTCCAGCACCCCCACCAGCATGGGTTTATCAAGTCTTGCAGACAAAGTCTGGCCCAAAGAGGGATTCACCCGTGCGCCCTACTGGGCATACACCAACGCAGAGGTCTATGGTCTGGAGCAAAAGAAAATTTTTCGTGGCCCCAATTGGCACTACGTAGGACTTGAGGTCGAGGTACCTGATGCGGGCTGCTTCAAGTCCACCTACATTGGCGAGCAATCGGTGGTGCTCACCAGAGCTGAAGACATGAGCTTGTCCGTGGTTGTGAACCGCTGTGCTCACCGCGGCAACATGGTGACGATTGAGCCCTTTGGCAAAACCAAAAAACTCTACTGTGTTTACCACGCATGGAGTTACACACTCAAAGGTGACCTATCACATGCCGCCTTTAGCCAAGGGCTCAGAGGTGAGGGAGGGTTACCCAAAGATTTCAAACTCGAGGATCACGGACTTCAAAAGCTTCGCGTTGCGACGCTGTGTGGCTTGGTCTTTGCCACCTTCAGCGAAGAAACGCCACCACTTGAGGAGTGGCTTGGAGAAGTTGCCACGGGCATCAAAAGAGTACTCAAAAAGCCATTGAAGGTCTTGGGTTATGACACTCAAAGAATCCATGCCAATTGGAAGGCTTATCACGAAAATCCCAGGGACTCCTATCACGCCAACATTTTGCACACCTTCTACGGCACCTTTGGCCTCTCTCGAATGTCCCAAGAATCAGGTATGGTGCTGGAAGATGCAGGCCGACATGTTTACTTCTACACCAAGGCTGGCACCGAGAAGAAGTCAGCTGACTACGACTCCACAAGCTCACAATTGCGATCCCACAACGACGGATTGAGGCTTGAAGATCCAAGCATTTTGAAGTGGACGGATGAGTTCAACGACGGAGTCAGCGTTCAAATTCTCACCACCTACCCAGGCTTTGTGTTGCATCAAATTGCCAACAGCCTTGCAACTCGCCAAATATGCACCAAGGGGCCTGGACAAACTGACTTGGTATGGACTTATTTTGGCTTTGCCGACGATGATGAAGAGATGACTCGTCGCCGACTGGTGCAAACCAATTTAGCTGGCTCTGCTGGCATGATTTCTGTAGAAGACGCTGCGGTTTGCGAAATGATGCAACACGCCATGGCTGACGCCCAGGAGGGAGCATCCTTCATCGAAATGGGCGGAAAGGATTTGGACATCAAAGGCTCGAGCAAGTTATCGGAGAGAGCCATTCGAAATTTTTGGAACCACTACAGAATGGACACCGGCCTATAAAGGCAAACCCATTCAAGGCCTATCCCTCTTCATTTGACCCTTTGTGTGGGTTTCACCTCACAGTTCATTCTCCACAAAGGGCAGCACTCTTTGATTTCATTTTTTAAAACATGACCTACTCTGAAAAACACCACCGCCAATGCGAGCAATTGATCTTTTCTTGGGCTCGTGCCATCGATGAGGACCGCGTTGAGGCCATTGCTGAGTTGATTGAACCGCAGGGACGCTACACGGTCAAATCCAGATTCAATCACGACCGAAATCTTCCCTTGGCTGTGATAGATGCACACAGTGCAGCTCAATTGAGGGACCGCATACTCTCCATGAGAAAAGCCAATGTCTACCAACCTCAGTTGTACCGACACATTCTCTCAGGCATTGAGATTTTGGATCAGGATGCGGATGGATGCCTGAATGTTCGGCATAACTTTCTCATCATTCGGACCATGGAACTGTCTGGGGACATGAAGGTTTTTGCAAGTGGACAAACGCAAGACAAAATTGCAATCCACCCCGATGGGGCCAGGTTCAAGGAGCGCTTGTTTTTATTCGACTCTCGCGTTGTAGAAACGCTCATGGTCATTCCTTTGTAATCACCTATTCTTTTTTGAAGCAGCTCATGACAAAATCAAACCATTCCTCAAGTAAAAGGCAGCTCATTCAAAGCATGGGTGCATTGGCCACCATGGGCTGTGGAGCGTGGCTCTCAAGCGCCATGGCGCAGGGTTTGGCTCAATGGCCAAATAAACCCATTCACATGATTGTGCCTAACCCAGCAGGAGGCGCTGCCGATGTACTTCCTAGATTGATTGCCGATGCACTAGGACAAAAATTGGGGCAACCGGTGATCGTTGAAAATCGACCCGGTGCAGCAGGAAACATTGCTGCAGAATGGTTCAATGGCACTGAGCCCGATGGATACACATTGCTCGCAGCTCCACCACCGGCTCTATCGATCAATGTGAGCCTTTATCCCAAAATCAACTACGACCCTGCAAAGTTTGTTCCCATCACCATTTTGGCAACCGTGAGCAATGCTCTCTTGGTGCACCCTTCGGTGAACGTACAAACGGCTCAAGAGTTGGTGGAATTGAGCAAAGCCAACCCAGACAAGCTGGCTTATGCATCCCAGGGCAACGGCTCGACCTCACACCTCACTGCAGAGCTGTTCAAGCAGAAAACGGGGGCTTCCATGATCCATGTCCCCTACAAAGGGGATGCTCCAGCTATTGCTGACTTGTTGGCAGGGCATGTGCAAGTGATGTTTGGCAACCTATCGGCAGCCTCTGCCCATTTGAAGAGTGGCAAGCTCAAACTCTTGGCAGTGACAAGCCCCAAGAGGCTAGCCGCTTTTGCTCAAACACCTGCACTCAATGAAACCATTCCTGGATTTGTATCTGTCACTTGGTTTGCAGTTGTGGCACCTCCTAAGACATCCAGCGCCATTGCACACCACTTGTCCAAAACCATTGCCGACATTTTGAAAACACCTGAAATCAACAAGCGGTTTGCCGAGTTGGGTGCCGATACGGTAGGCAATACACCAGAAGAGTTGGCTCAATGGATGAAAGAGGACACACAACGCTGGAGAGATGTGATTCGTTCTGGCAACGTCACCATTGATTGATCAAAGTCTTAGCGCTTTGATCAATCACTCAACCCCAGTCCTCATAGAGTCCCAGCTTTCGGTGCAACGGTGACTCATCGGCCATGAACAAAAAGACGGGTTCGCTTGAACTGTGATTTTTAAGGACTGTGGCACCGTAACCAGGAACACAAGCGGTGTCAGCGCACTTGAGATCAAAGGCATGGTCATCAAAACTCAAATGCACCCCCTCTCCCTCGATCACATGAAACACACACGCTGGTGATCTGGCAGGTAATCTCAGGGTCTGAGCAGGACGCAGCATCAGGGCATAAAACCCCAAGATGTTTTCTGCATCTTGGCCATTGCTTGGGTTGATGTACGTGATTTGAACGGCCTCCACATGAGAGGGGTCCTCAGACAAAGCAACAAGGGCTTTTTTGACATCCACCCAAGGGTACCTCAGCACGGGGTAAGCACTTTGGGGACGGGTGAAAAAAGGTGTGGGCAAGACATTGGCACCACTGTGTCTTTGGGGTCCTTCGCCAGGGAGGACCTCTTGGCGTCCACCGTTGACATGATAAGACGCCTCCATGTAGTACACCAAAGGCAAATCCAAAACATCCAACCAGATGACTGGTTCTTGACCATCGTGACCATGCTCATGCCACAAACCCGTGGGGGTCAGAATCAAATCACCTCGACTCATCAAACACTTTTCACCATCAACCGTGGTGTATGCACCCTCTCCCTCAACGATCATGCGCACAGCGTTAGGCGTGTGTCGGTGTGAGGGAGCCCACTCACCCGGCAAAAGCAATTGCATCCCTAAGTAAATGGCCGATGAGGCCTGCATCTTTTGCAGCCCATGACCAGGATTGGCCAAGACCAATACACGGCGCTCGGCTTTCTCAATGGGCGTCAAATCTCCCGCTTTGAGCAACAAGGGTCGAATGGCTTCATAAGACCAACTGGTCGCTCGCGTCAAGGGCTTGGGTCTCGTTGGAGGTAAGACACCCCTTAAGCTCGGCCAAAGCGGAACCAAGTTTTGCTGCGTCAACTCATCCAAATATTCTTTGGGTAAATCCTCAAGTCGCCCAAGATCTACATCTTGCATGATCTGTTCCTTGTTGTGTGTCATGGATACTGCATCATAAGGTCAACCATGATCAATTGCACTAAGGCAATTCTCTAGTTTCCATCCATAAAGCCATTCCATGGCATCGTAAAAACGCTCTGTGGATTTACCCCGCCACAGCTCATTTCGCACCAAGCGCTCAACGCCTTTGGCATGATAGAGGCGGCCCATTTCACGTGAAGACAATACGATGCGAGCGGTTCGGGCGACACGCGCTCTTTCATACACGTGCAGCGCTTGCACGAAATCACCCTCGCACAATTTCAAACACTCCCCCAAGGTCACAGCGTCCTCCATGGCCATGCAAGCTCCTTGCGCCATGTACTGTGTGGTTGGATGTGCAGCATCACCAAGCAAAGTAGAGCGTCCAAAGGACCATTGAGCGATGGGTTCTCGATCTGCTGTGGCCCATCTCTTCCAGCTCTTGGGCAATTGGGTGAGTTGACGTGCTTTGTCACAAACTCCTTCGAAATAACTTTGGACTTCAGCAGCACTACCCTCCTTGACGCCCCATTCCTCAGCCTGCTTGGAGTGGAAGGTCACCACCACGTTGTACTGCTCACCAGCGCGCAATGGGTAATGCACCAAGTGGCAATCCGGGCCAACCCAAAGGGCCGCCGCATTCCACCTTAAATCTTTTGGAAAATCATCTTTTTCAACCACAGCGCGGTAGACGACATGGCCCGTGACCCGGTGAGGATCTCCCACGAAATGGGCTCTGACCACAGACTTCACACCATCGGCCCCTATCAAGGCTTGCCCCTCATGGCGAACACCGTTTTGATCCAAGACTGTTACACCGTTTGAGTTTTGCTCAATGCGCTCGACTCGTGTTGAAGTTCTGAAATCAACCAAGTTGCTGGCCAGTGCGCCCTCTAATAAACTCAAGTGCACATCGGCTCTGTGAATCACTGCATAGGGATTGCCGAATCTTTTGATGAATGCGTCCTGAGTCGGTATGTGGCAAATCGTGTGGTCGTCCACTGCGTCTTGCATCAGCAAGTGATCGGTGTAGACAGAGCGCTGTCGGGCTTTCTCACCGACACCCAAAGCATCGAAGGCGGAAAAAGCGTTGGGACCGAGCTGAATTCCGGCACCAATTTCACCCATCTGAGCAGCTTGCTCCAACACCCTCACAGAGTAGCCCAAGCGAGAAAGTGAGAGAGCTGCTGCCAATCCTCCTATCCCTCCACCAGCGACCAATACTGGACGCGAATCTTTGTTTTTGATAGACATATTGATCAATTGAAATCCCATCAGGTCCATTGAGCACGGGTACAAGTCACTTGAAGTGTCATCGAACCGTCATCGAATTTTGAGTATAGCGATGAGCTCATGTCAGTACACCCTTAAAAACCATAAGTAATCATTCATCAAACAAAGATTAAGGTGACAAATCGATGACAGCTTCATTTTGTCACCATTTTTTAACAAAAAAGATTCAACATTGACACACATTCAATGGAGAACAAGGCATGACCACTCAAACCGCAATCAGAAGTGATGCAAACGATTCAAAATCTAAAGCTTTGTTACGACAGGCTGTTTATGGGCACAAAAAGGAAAGCTCTCTAAAAGAGAGGTTATTTGCGCTATGGTTCAGTCGCTTGGTGTACACACAAATTTGGGAAGATCCTGAAGTTGACCTTCAAGCCCTTCAACTCGGACCCAATGATCATTTGGTCACGATTGCTTCGGGGGGTTGCAATGCGCTCTCTTACCTCTTGAGCAAGCCTGGTAAGGTCACCGCTGTAGACCTCAATCACGCACACGTTGCATTGGTGAGACTCAAAATCGCTGCGGCCCAGCATTTGGAGAGACACGAAGATTTCTTCCAATTTTTTGGCACTGCAAAATCCACTTCCAACCTTCGCTTGTACAAAAACGTGATCGCGCCTCACTTGGATGCCAGTTCACGTCAATACTGGGAGGGTGGTCCAATTGGATTTAGAAGAATTCAAATGTTTGCCAAAGGGTTCTACAACTATGGATTGCTTGGACAACTGATTGGAATTTTGCACTGGGGCTCAAAGTTGCATGGTGTGAAATTGAACGAGTTGCTCAAACAACCCACCGTAGAAGCACAAGCGCAATGGTTTGATCAAAATGTTGCCAAGATTTTTGACTCCAAACTGGTCACCAAAATCACAAGCAGCCCATTGGCTTTGTACAACTTGGGCATCCCGCCAAGTCAACACAAAGCGCTTTGCGATGAGCAGCCTGAAAAAATGTCTCAAGTGCTTAAACAAAGAGCGCGTCAGCTCGCCACTGTGACCCCCATCAAGGACAACTACTTTGCCTGGCAGGCTTATGGACGTGGATATGACGCAAGCGGTCAAAGTGCGTTGCCACCCTATTTGATGAAGGAGAACTTCAAAGGCCTCAAAGAGCAACTCTCCAAGCTCTCGGTTGAGCAAAACAACATCAAAGATGCCATTCAAAACATGGGGCCAGAGTCGGTGGACGCCGTGGTGCTCCTGGATGCTCAAGACTGGATGTCCCCCGCTGAAATCGTTGATTTGTGGAGCACCATCACCGCGAGTGCTCGTCCAGGTGCGCGCATCATCTTCAGAACTGCAGGTGAGAGCTCTCCCATTGAAAAAGCTCTGCCCCCAGAGCTCAATGCAAAATGGAGAAGAAACGCTCAACGTTCTGCTGAACTCGGACCCAAGGACCGATCTGGTATTTACGGAGCCTTTCATCTCTTTGAGCTTCAAGCTTGAGGATTGATCCAACGCATTGGAAGGCTCAACTTGGGCGGCCAAGTTGATGTTGCAAGGGACCATGGTTTCTGAAAAGATTGGCCCCTTGCATGAATGGCTCAAGGGTGATTTGAGCCCTTGGGTACAAAACGCCAACGCTCACTTGGAATGGGTTTCACAGCCCCTTTCTCCCGAGGACGCTGGCACTGTGCTCATTGCCCTGACACATCACCAAAACACTCACAAAACAGGTGTTTTGGGAACTTACATCACATCGCTCAAATGCGGATGGTTTGATTATTTGGCTCAGGAAGTTCATGAAAGAGCTGGCCTTGTGTGGTTGATCAAGCGCTTGGGGGCTTTGGCAAAGTCTTTGGGACTAGAAGATTTGATTTTGATTGGCAACTTGCCCGTCTCCACCAACTTGCTCAGCCCTGAGTGTCTGAGTGCAATACCTCAATTGGCTGGCCAACTGCGCGACAGTCACCCCAAACATTTTGTGGCCGTTAGAAACCTGCTTCCCAGCCAACATGCATCAACCCTTGAAGCGTTGAAAGCGATCGGTTTTTTTGCCATTCCCCAAAGGGTGGTTTATCACTTTGATTTGCGCACACCAATCTCAGGCAAAAAACCCTCACATTTGCAGCGAGACTTCGCGTTGCTCAAAAATTCGGGCTTGAGAACGCAAGTTCATGAAAGCATCACGCGAGAAACAGCGAGCTTGATTTGCAGTCAATATAAGCAAATCTACATTGACAAACACAGCGCATTCAATGCCAATTACACCCCTGAGTTTTTCTTCAATGTCATCCAAAGCGGTGCTTGTCGATGCATCACCCTTTCTGACTCGCAAAACAACGTTGTGGCCTTTGCCCTGCTCTACCCATCCGGGCAGACCTTGAGTGTGCCAGCTTTGGGATATGACACCCAAAGTTCATGGGTAGGGCTCTACAGAATGCTCTTTGCCAGCATATGGCTTTACACCCAAAACGCTTGCATGACCCTCAACTACAGCTCGGGCGCCGGAGACTTTAAGAGAAAAAGGGGCGGTTCACCCGAGCTTGAATACACGCTCATTGCCCCGCCCGCTTCCCCATTGAATTACAAAAGTCATCTGCTTCGAACCCTGCAAAACAAAGCCTCACAACTCACAGCCCAAGACCTCATTCAACACGGAGCTTGAAGGAACCAAGGGAAAACCCTAGCATTTACAAGGGTTATTACCCACCGCCAGTGGATTTCATTGCATAGGCAATTAAAATCAGCGCAATGTCAGAATCCTCTTCATCAAGCTTTGAGTTTTACAGTGCGCAGTCCCTCAATGAAGGCCTGTGCATGGGGGCATTGATGAAGAAAGTGCTCAACGCCGTGTCCTCCCATGTGGACAATGAGCTCGAAACACTGGGACTCACCTACGCTCAGTGGTTCCCGCTGAGGCACTTGAGTCAAAAGGGTTCTAGCACTGCACTGTCCATGGCCAAAGAGTTGGCAGTCGATGCGGGCGCCTTGACACGTGCACTTGATAGGTTAGAGGCCAAAGGTTTCATCTCACGTGTGCGCTCGCTGGCGGACCGTAGAGTAATCCAAATTCAAATCACTGAAAAAGGACAACTCGTGGCCCAACAAGTCCCAAAGGTCTTGGCTCAAGTTTTGAATGCTCATTTGAATGGCATTGAATTTCAAAGAAGAACTGCATTCATCCAAACCCTTCAAGAATTGGCTCAACAAGCAGATCAGATCAAAGCCGACCAACTTGAAGAGGATCGATTCAAAAGCGCTCATGGCGTGAATCCACCCTTCAATTGCCCAACCCCTTCAAACTTTTCCTGAACCATGCAAAGCCCCCACTACACCGTACCCCAAGTCTCAACAGCAGCCCAAGCGTTGGTGGGCAAAGCCTCTTATTCCAAAACCAAAAAGTCTCTCAAATCGTCCTCCGTGTGGACCCTCACAGGCTTATGCCTGATGGGAATACTCAGCGGTTGTGCCTCTAGCGGTGCTCACTCGCCGCCTCTTCATGAACTCAATCCCAGTGTCCTAGACTTGGGCAACTCAAAAACACAACAGGTTCAACGTCAATGGTGGCAATCCCTCCAAAGCACTGAACTCAATGAGTTGGTCGAGCGCGCACTTGCCAACAATCCCTCAATGGACTTGGCAAGGAGCAGAATCGATCGAGCCCAAGCCTTGGCTGGTCTTGCGCGCTCGAGCTCTCAAGTTCAATTGGGCATCAATGCCAACGTATCTAGACAACTTTATTCAGCATCAGGACTCTTACCCCCTCCCATTGGTGGACAAATGGTCAACCTCGGTGAGGTGGACGCCGCTTTGAGGTGGGATCCAGACTTCTTTAGCTTGCATGCCACTGAACTCAAAAGCGCACTGGGACAAATCAAAGCTCAACAAGCCGAGAGCGACTTTGCACAAACCCAACTGGCCTCCAAGGTCTGCATGGTCTACATTGCATTGGCACTCGAACTTGAACAGGTCAATTTATCCAACGAACAAATTCACGTCATTGAGTCATGGATCAAGCTGCTCAAAGATCGTCAAGATCAAGGTCTGGACAATGCCATGCTTTCATTGGGTGTTCAATCTGAGCTCAAGAACCAACTATCGCAAAACGAAGTCTTGAGAGAAAACATTGAACTCAGGCGCCATCAACTGGCCACCTTGGTTGGCGCTGGCCCCAATGCGCTTAATTCGATAGCACCTCGTTTGCGTGACCTCAAAGCGCCCCAATTGGCCCCCACACTGGGATTGGATTTGCTCGCAAGAAGGGCCGATGTGGCTGCTGCAAAATGGCGGGTTGAGTCCGCTTCACAAGGTGTTGAGGCCGCCCAACTTCAGTTCTATCCCAACATCAACCTGGGACTTTTTGCTGGTTACAACTCGCTTAACCTCAACCAACTGGTTTCCCCTAAATCAAGAGAGTACGGTCTTGCGCCCTCATTTTCATTGCCCATTTTTGATGGCGGTCGATTGAGAAGTCAATTGGGCGCACGCGAGAGCGAGCGAGATCAAGCCGTTGCTCAGTACAACCAAACTCTGTTGAGCGCAACTCAGGAAGCTGTAGATGCGATCACCTCACTAAAGACTCTTCAAGTTGAGCTCGACAATGACAGCCAAGCTCTGAGCTTGACCAAACAAGCAACGGAGCTCAATACCGCACGTGCCAGCGCTGGACTGAGTGGCCAACAACCCGTCTTGTTGGCCAAAATCAAAGAAATCAGTCAATTGGGCTCTCATTACGCACTCCAAGCCAAGAACCTCAACGCGAATGTGGAACTCATGAGAGCGCTGGGCGGCGGTTTTGAAGCCGACTCAAAACCCTAAGCTCAGAAGCCAAAAGTATTTCCTCAATTCAACACCAATTTCAACATTTAAAACCCTTTTAAAGCTCAGATCATGAACGACTCAACACCAGACTCAAATTCAAAAATGAAAGCACGCAGGGCAGGTCTCACCATCGTGGGCTCCACAGTCTTGGTATTGGCCTTTGCATATGGGGCATGGCATTGGTTCACAGGACGTCACTCTGAGAGCACAGACAATGCTTATGTCGCAGGGAATGTGGTTCAAATCTCCTCTCAGATTGCGGGCACCATCACCTCTATTGAAGCCGATGAATCCGACATGGTCCAAGCAGGACAGGCTCTCTTTAAACTAGACCCCGCTGACGCTCAATTGGCTTTGGAACAAGCGCAAGATCAATTGGCGCAAAGTGTTAGAGAAGTCAAAACTTGGTACGCCAATAACGCGACACTTGAGCAACAAATCAAAATCAAAGAAGCGGACGTGACCCGTGCACAAATCGAACTCTCCAAAGCCACTGAAGATTTGAATCGCAGGCAGCCTTTGCTGAGTTCTGGGGGCGTCGGAAGTGAAGAACTTGAACACGCAAAAAAAGGTGTTGAAAGCACCAGAAATATGCTTGCACAAGCTCAAGCATCATTGCAAGCGGCGAAAGATCAATTGATCTCAAACCAAGCCCTCACGCAAGGCTTGACGGTTCAAGAGCACCCCAACGTCAAAAGAGCTGCGAGCAAGGTTCAAGAAGCCTACTTGGCTTTGCATCGCACTGCACTTGTGGCTCCAGTCAATGCACATGTGGCCAAACGCTATGCTCAACTTGGACAACGAGTGGCCCCAGGAGCTACTTTGATGACTCTCGTGAGCTTGGATCAACTGTGGGTGGATGCCAATTTCAAAGAAGCTCAACTTCGCAATTTGCACATCGGTCAACCAGTTGAACTTGTGGCCGATGTTTATGGTTCGGAGCAAATCTATCACGGCACTATCTCTGGCTTGGGTTCTGGAACGGGTTCTGCTTTTTCACTTCTGCCTGCCCAAAATGCAACAGGCAACTGGATCAAAGTGGTTCAGCGCGTGCCCGTCAAAATCACACTCAATCCCGATGAGCTCAAGGCTCATCCTTTGAGAATTGGATTGTCCATGGAGGCCAAAGTGGATACACAAGACCAATCGGGTCCAACATTGGCTCAAGCCCCCAGAACCACCTCACTCTCAAGCACCAAAGCATTTGATCACCCTGTGAGTGAGTCTGAAGCGCTCGTGAAAAAAATCATCAACAGCAATTGATCACCACACAGAGCATCACTTCATGAGTCAAGCCCCATCCACCACTGGTGCGCCTGAACCCCTGCGCGGGTTCGAGCTCTTTTTAGGCACACTGTGCCTCTCGCTTGCGATATTCATGAATGTGCTGGACTCGTCCATCGCCAATGTCTCAATCCCAGGGATCTCAGGAGACCTGGGTGTGAGTCCATCACAAGGAACTTGGGTCATCACAAGTTTTGGCGTGGCCAACGCGATCTCCGTCCCACTCACGGGATGGCTCACTCAAAGGTTTGGAGCTGTACGGCTTTTTGTCATGAGCATTTTGCTCTTTGTCCTGAGCAGTTGGCTATGCGGCTTTGCGCCCTCTATTGAGTGGTTGGTCGTCTTTCGTGTGTTTCAAGGTCTGGTGGCAGGCCCAATTATTCCCTTGTCTCAAACCTTGCTGCTCTCGAGCTACCCAAAAACCAAAGCGGGTATGGCTCTGGCGCTTTGGGGCATGACCACGCTTGTGGCTCCCGTTGTGGGACCACTGCTCGGGGGCTGGATCACTGACAACATATCATGGCCTTGGATTTTCTACATCAACGTCCCAGTGGGCTTCATCGCCGCTGGAATGACGTGGATGATTTACAAAAAACGTGAAACAGCAACAAGGCGCTTGCCCATTGACGGCATCGGATTGAGTCTTTTGATCCTATGGGTGGGAAGCTTGCAGCTCATGCTCGACAAAGGCAAGGAGCTCGATTGGTTCTCTTCGAACACCATCATCGTTTTGGCTGTGGTCGCTGCCATTTGCTTTGTTTTGTTTGTGGTTTGGGAGCTGACTGAAGAACACCCTGTGGTGAACATTCGACTCTTTTTTGGCCGCAACTTCACATTCGGTTGCTTGTCCTTGTCAATTGCCTACGGTCTTTTCTTTGGTAACTTGGTCATCATGCCACTTTGGCTGCAACAGTGGATGGGGTACACAGCGACGACTGCTGGAATGGCCTTGGCACCTGTTGGATTTTTTGCAATTTTGCTGACCCCACTCATAGGCAAAAAGGTCACGGTTTGGGACCCCAGAATCATGGCCACTGGTGCATTCATCATATTTGCCGTCGTGCTTTGGATGCGCTCGCAATTTACGACTTCAACCAATTTTGAGGTCATCTTGGTACCCACCTTGCTTCAAGGTGCTGCTCTTGCCTTCTTGTTCATTCCCTTGACCACGGTCACACTGGCAGGATTGACACCGGACAAAATTCCATCGGCTGCTGGACTGTCAAACTTTGTTCGCATTGTGGCCGGCGCCATGGGCACCTCGATTGCCACAACACTGTGGGACCAAAGGGCTACATTGCACCATGCACATTTGACAGAACCCTTGGTCCAAGGCCAAGGGGTGTTTGGTGCAACAGTTGATGGGCTCACTCAAATGGGATTGAGCACGGAACAAGCTTTGCTGCAAATCAACCGCATCATCGATCAACAAGCGTTCACAAAAGCTGCGGATGACATTTTCTACGCCTCGGCTTGGATCTTCCTTTGCTTGATCTTTCTCATTTGGTTTGCAGATCGCCCAGCCAAACACTCACCCAGCCCCAGCGCGAAAGGGCCCTCCAATGACTCTGGCGCCACGCAGGCGGCCGCTGGTGCACATTGAGAGACCTTAGAGATTAAATGATTGCTGCCTGATTCAGCACCAAGGCACAGAGTGCTCTCAATGGGTGGTTTGCATGGGTAACGCGATGGAGACCTCTGTGCCCAAGACGCTTGGGCGAGACGCGATCACAATGGAGCCGCCCATTTTGCGAACCACATTGGACGCGATGGAAAGCCCCAAGCCCGCTCCTTCAACATGATGTGAGCCGGGACCTCGCCAAAATGGGGTCATCACATTGGAGATCTCTTGCTCACTCAAACCCACACCATTGTCAAACACTTTGACATTCACAAGTTCTTTGTCAAATTGCACCGTGAGCTCAATTTGGTCCCCTCCATAACGCATAGCATTGTCCAAAAGATTGCCAATGGCTTCTCCCAAAAGGGTTGCATTGCCTCGCAAACTCACCCCTTGTAGACCCATGGGCAAAACGCTCATGTTTAAATGTTTACCCGATAGCTTGATCACATCTCTCCAAACGATGAACACGCTCTCCAAGACTTCAGCCAAAGCAAAATGAGTTTCCTCTTCTTGGCCTGAGCGATCGGTTCGCGCCAAATTGAGCAGCTGTTTGACCAAATGAGCAGCCCTTGTGGCAACGGCTTGAAGTTGCTCAAGCACCTCTGCGTCTGGAGCCTGCGCTGGATCGGCTTTGTAAGTGCGCGCCAAGTCATCGCTCAAAAGCTTGATGCCAGCAACTGGCGTTCTCAGCTGATGAGCGGCATCGGAGATGAACCTTCTCTCATGTGCAATGGCCTCTTGGAGTCGCAGCAGCAAGTCGTTGATGTGTCCGATGACACCCTTTAACTCATCTGGAACCTGCTCTAAACCAATGGGTGACAAGTCATCGATGCCGCGCTTGGACACAGCAAGGCTGATGGCATTGGCGGGTTCAAGTCCGACACGAATCCCTAAAAAAATCAATGGAACCACAATGAAGGTCAAACAAAGTGCAGGCAAAAAAATCGCTGAAGCAAGCTCGCGGGAAATTTTGGTTCGTTTGGATTGAGGCTCGGCCACAAAGACCCAAACAAATCGATCTTTTGAAACATTTTGAAAAGTAACACCCACCACTCTCATCGGATTGGGCATGGAGCTCAAATCAAAAAAAACTGGCTCACTCAAGGGATGGGTTAAATTGATGTTCAATCGCTTGGTCTCAAAGTCACCAGCGATGACCTCTCCTGCCTTGGTGATGACAGAAAAGTGTGAGGTGGACAAAGAGTCAAAGATCATCGAATCTGCTGTCTTGATGTCGACTCCAAATTTTGGATTTTCTCCATCCCAATGAACTTGCGAAGCCAGTGCCAACGCGTCATCCTTTAGGATTCGATCCAGTGAGACTCCGGCCACATGATCAGTGAGTGTAAAAGCCACCCAGGTGGTGATGACGACCGAACTGCTCCAAAGCAAGAGGAATGTGAGTCTTAGCTTTTTTTGAATGCTGTAGGAATTAATGAGCTTCAAAGGCTCTCCTCAATTGAGTAACCCACTCCACGGGACGTTTGAATTCGGATGTTGGTGTGTTCGAGCTTTTTCCTGAGTTTCAAGACGTAGATCTCAACCGCATTGGCAGAAAAATTGGAGTCCCAACTCGACATCGCGGAGACAATACGGTTTTTAGGAACCACACGCCCTTCACTGGAGAGCAGCAATTCCACCAAGGTGGCTTCTCTAGGAGTTAGGGAAATTCGTTCACTGGAAAAAACCAACTCTCGGCTCTCTGTGTCAAAGCAGAGTTGACCCAACTTCAATTGATTCGCAGTATTGCCCTTTTGCCTTCTCACAATGGCCCTCAGTCTTGCAACCAATTCAGTGGGCTCAAAGGGTTTGGTCAAATAGTCATCTGCTCCTGCATTCAAGCCCTCAACTCTCTCACTCAACTCATCCCTTGCGGTCAAGATGAGAACGCCCAATTTCAACTTCTTATCACGCCAATAGGCCAACACTCGCAAACCGTCCATCTTGGGCAAATTCAAATCGAGCACTGCAATGTCGTACTCTTGTGTCAAAGCAGCCGCCATGGCGTATTCACCATCTTCAACCACGTCCACAACCCACCCTTCAGCCAAGAGTGTGCGCTTGAGCCCCAAGCGCAGTGCGGGATCATCTTCAACCACCAATGCACGCATGCCTAAACCCTTTGCTCAAACAAGAACCAACGACTCGATCAGAGTTCTTTCTTTTCAGTGACTGGAGGGTTGGGCAAGTAAGCTGCTCCAGCTTCAATTTGGAATTCAAAGTCTAAATTCCACCCTGCAACTCCCTGGGGATGTGAGGGTAGAAGCAATTTTTCATTTCTCACATAGTGTCCAATTAATGCCTTGGTCACTCCAAACTGCACATCGGTATCCAAGACCGGATCATCGCTTGAATAGACTTGGGAAAACTGAGTTTTGTAACCTTCTTTGAAAATCATGAAATGGATGTGTGCAGGTCGGTTGTTGTGGCGTCCTAGAATTTTCAAGAGGTCACCCACCAAACCATTGATGGGAATTGGGTAGCCACTTGGCTTGATGGTTTCGAATTCAAATCGTCCCTCTTCATCCGTTATGAAGGTTCCGCGCAAATTCATCTGCGCTTGCTTGGGGTCTTGGTTTTCATACAGCCCCTCTGTCGATGAATGCCAAACATCGACCCTTGCGTTTGGCACCACCTTTGAATTCAAATCTTTGACACAAGCACGAACCCAAACTGGCTCCCCAGGCGTGGCAGACCTCACAATGCTCTCGCCACTCTTCATGATGGGGGAGTTTTGCCTCCAAAAGGGTCCCATCAAATTGGCGGTCGTGGGCCGCTTGCCTTGATCTCCATTATTGGTCAAGCAAACCAAGGACGACACGCCCAAAGAGCCCGCCATCAAGACCACCTCATTGTGAGAGGGCGTACATTGCTGACCTAAGCGCGCAATCAATCCACAGGCTTTGTGAAACTCAGCCTCACTCAAATGAACCTCGCTCACGAAAGCGTGCAAATGTTTGACCAATGACGTGAAGATCTCTCGCTCACGCGGTTCTTTGATTTTTTGCATTTGCTCAATGACAAAAGCCGTTAACTCTTCTGGATTGCTGTGTGCCATAAAAAATTCTTTAAACTGTTGAAAAAAGCCTTGTCAATGACGCCTTTGATCCATAGTTCATTGACAAATTGAAGTGCTCAAGTCACCCACTGGTGTCTTGAGAAGTTTCGCCATTATCGCCCTATCCCACCAAATGCATTAGGGTATCCAAGGGTTTAACCCAGTGAGTAAGTATGCGATGATTTTGACTCATTAAATTGAGTGCATCCATCTTCAAAATGCAATTCTCACTTGCTACTTTCTTCTAGGAACTTCTGATTCATGAAAACCCCCAAAATTGACATCTACAACCATGTGATGCCCCCCGCTTATGTAGAACTGGTCAAAAAGCACGGTCGAGAACCAGGCATGGTCAAAAGAATGAGCAATTTGAGAATGTTGTGGGATATGCCTGCCAGGGTTGAGATGCTGAAATCGTTTCCAGATGTTCAACAAGTCATCTCTTTGGCCGTTCCCTCCCCCGACATGATGGGGGGTCCCGAGGAGTCTCCTCACTTTGCACGAGTGGCCAATGTAGGGATGTCTGAAATCTGTCAACAGTGGCCTGAGCAGTTTCCTACATTTGTGGCCTCATTGCCCATGAACAATACCAAGGCAGCTCTGGAGGAGATGGATTATGCGATCGATCACCTTGGAGCCAAAGGCATACAAGTGCTCACCAATGTAGGGGGCAAGCCTCTGGACCACGAGGACATCTTTCCCGTGTTCGAAAGAATCACCAATCACCATCACTTGCCAGTGTGGATGCACCCCACCCGTCCTGGCAATAAACCTGACTATGACACAGAGGATCGTTCGAAATACGAAGTATGGCAGGTATTGGGGTGGCCCTTTGAGAGCAGTGTTGCAATGTCGCGCATGGTTTTCTCAGGCCTTTTTGACCGTTTGCCTGAACTCAAACTCATCACGCATCATTGCGGTGGCATGCTGCCCTATTTCTCTGGAAGAGCAGAGACGCTTTGGGCTCAACTGGGATCCAGGAGCGTGGACAACAGCGAAGCCGATATTTTGAAAAATCTCAAGAAAAAACCGATTGAATATTTCAAAATGTTCTATGGTGATACGGTCCTTGGCGGATCGTCCTCGGCACTTCAATGTGGATTGGATTTTTTTGGCTCAGAACATGTTGTTTTCGCAAGTGATTGTCCCTTCGACCCAGAGGAAGGTCCGATGTTCATTCGCGAGGGCTTGAGGTCGATCGAAACCTTGAACCTTCCCCCAGAAGATGCCAGACGCATATATTTTGGTAACGCATTCAAATTATTGGGATGGGACCAAGAATCCAAGTGAACTTTTTGTCACAGCCGATCCCCAACTGACCGTATTCCATTTTCAAGAGACCAAACATGAACCGAACCAAGTCCAATGACCTTCCAATGATCAAGCCAATGAGCCAACTCTTGATGGCTGGAGCACTTTTGCTTGCCCTGCACTTGAATTCGAGTCTTGCAGCCTCTTATCCCGAAAAATTGGTCACATTGGTGGTCCCTTTTACCCCAAGCTCAGGCAGCGATATTGTTGCGCGCATCATTCAACCCAAACTGTCAGAACGCTGGAAACAAGCAGTGGTGGTTGACAACAAGCCCGGCGCGAGTGGGAACATTGGCGCTGACTTTGTGGCCAAAGCTCAACCCGATGGCTACACACTCTTGATGGCCATCAACACAATCACCATGGCACCCAATCTGTATAAAAAACCTGGCTTTGATCCTGTGACCGACTTCACCCCCATCATGAAGATGACAGTCGCCAACTTCGCGCTGGTGACCAACCCCCAGGTGCCGGCAAACGATTTAAAACAATTCATCCAGCTCATCAAGTCTCATCCTGGTCAATACAACTATGGCTCTCCAGGTAACGGTACACCCCACCACTTGGCCATGGAACTGATGAAACTTCAATTGGGATTGGACATGATGCACGTCCCCTACAAAGGCATCAGTGGCGCCACAACAGATTTATTGGGCGGACAAGTACAAATGATGTTTGCAAGCGTGCACTCGATGCTTCCCAACGTCAAAGCGGGTAAATTAAAAATGCTTGCCGTTGCAGGCACTCAGCGCGAGGCCATCCTACCCAATGTTGCCACCTTCAAAGAACAAGGTATTGACTTCATGGACGCTGTGGATGCTTGGTATGCAATGTTTGCTCCACCCAAGACCTCACCTGATATCGTCAACAGATTGATCAAAGACGTCACCGCCGTGTTGGCCTTGCCTGATGTTCAAGAGCAACTGTCTCAACAAGGACTCGCCGTGCAATTGAGCACACCCGAGCAACTTGCACAGTTGGTTGCAAGCGACACTGCCAGATGGAAAAAAACCATCGCAGAGGCTCACATCACCGCAGATTAAGGATCTATCGCCTCAAAACACTGGTACAAACCCTAGGCACAGACAAGAAAACAGCGGAGAGTGCCGCATTTAATCTATATTCGGACTTAGTGATCTTCAATCACTGGATCAAACGCCTAACTTTGGATCATGTCCATTGTTTTTGAATCATCGAACTGAAACCAGACGGTCCCGTTTGGTTGAACGTTGCACCTTGCAGTTAACGGAGACATTGATATGAAAAACGCATTTAAACTTTCTTTGATTTCAGCATTGGTTTTGAGCGCTGGCTTGGCCATGGCCGAGGACACCATTAAATTTGGAGTCTCGGGACCTTACACAGGTGGCTCTTCCTCCATGGGAGTCAGCATGCGCGACGGCGTTCGCTTGGCAGCCGATGAAATCAACAAAGCTGGTGGCATTTTGGGTAAAAAAATCCAACTCATCGAACGAGACGATGAAGCCAAAAATGAACGTGGGGTTCAAATCGCTCAAGAGTTGATCAACAAAGAACACGTGGTTGCAACGCTAGGCTACATCAACACAGGTGTTGCGCAGGCCTCACAACGCTTTTATGAAGAAGCCAAGATTCCTGTGATGAACAATGTGGCCACCGGCTCCATATTGACCAAGCAATTTTTGCCACCAGAGTTTCCAAACAATTACGTCTTCAGAACCGCTGCAGCCGACAACATTCAAGCTCCAATGATCGTTGAGGAAGCAGTGACACGCAGAGGGTTCAAGAAAGTTGCGATCTTGGCCGACTCCACCAATTACGGTCAATTGGGTCTGTCTGACTTGACCAAGGCACTGAGTGCCAAGAACATGTCGCCAGTGGCTGTTGAGAAATTCAACATCAAAGACATCGACATGACTGCTCAACTGCTCAAAGCCAAAGAGGCAGGTGCCGAAGTGATTCTCACCTATGGCATTGGCCCAGAGCTCGCACAAATCGCCAACGGCATGACCAAACTGGGCTGGAAAGTGCCAATCATTGGCAGCTGGACTTTGTCAATGGCCAACTTCATTGACAACGCAGGACAAGGCGGACAAGGCGCTCGCATGCCACAAACTTTCATTCAAGAGGCCAACACTCAAAAGAGAAAAGCCTTCATTGAAGCTTACCTCAAAACTTTCAAGCCCAAGAACAACCGCATTGACTCGCCTGTTTCTGCCGCTCAAGCCTATGACTCTGTCTACATTTTGGCTGCCGCCATCAAACAAGCCCAAAGCACAGATGGGGAAAAAATCAGAGCCGCTTTGGAGGACTTGCAAACCAAAGTTGAAGGCGTGGTGACAACCTACGATCACCCTTACACCAAGGATGATCACGAAGCGATCACAGCGAACATTCCCGTTTTTGGAGAAGTCAAAAATGGACGTGTGGTCTATGCGTATGAAGCAGACCAACAAAAGGGTTCTGATCTTCGCTTGAAAGACAAGAAAAGCGCTGGCAAGTAATTTTTAATTCCTCCAGCAAACACCGTGACCTCCATTGGCACGGTGTTTTTTTTATGGACTCGCAAAGCTCCGAGTTTTTATTTTTATAATCTTCTACCCTCTTTAATTCACCCTTCATCGCCATGGAAATATTACTTCAACTTGTCTACAGTGGCATTGCACTAGGGATGATCTATGCCGTCATCGCTTTTGGATATCAGCTCACCTTTGCAACCTCAGACACGCTCAATTTTGGTCAAGGCGAAGCATTGATGTTGGGCGCCTTGGTGGGTTTGACGCTCGTGGACACAATGGGCGTGAATTACTGGGTGGCAGTGCCAATCGTGTGCTTATTTGGCTTCATACAAGGCGCTTTTGTTGAGCGAGTGGGTGTGAGACCCGCCATCAAAATCAAGAGTGAATTTGGATGGATCATGTCCACCATCGCGCTTGGCATCATTTTCAAAAATGTTGCAGAAAACATTTGGGGAAGAGACGACTTGCGCTTTCCCTCCCCTTTGGACGAATCTCCACTGAAGGTCTTGGGAGCCAACGTATTGCCAATGGAATTGTTGGTCATAGCAGGAGCCATACTCATGATGCTTGCTGTTGAGTTTTTCAATCGAAAGACCATATACGGCAAAGCCGTTGTTGCCACTTTCAACGACCGCGATGCGGCCAAATTGATGGGCATCAACACAGGTTTGGTGATCACATTTTCATATGCACTCTCTTCATTGACGGCTGCATTTGCTGGCATTTTGATTGCACCCTTGACACTCACAGGTGCAACCATGGGCTCGGTTCTAGGGCTCAAAGCCTTTGCAGTGGCCATCATTGGCGGCCTCACCAGTGGTCTTGGTATTGTGGTCGGCGGTATTTTGCTGGGTATTGCAGAGACCACCACGGGCTTTTACATTTCAACGGGCTACAAAGATGTACCAGGTTTGGTTCTTTTGCTGTTGGTGCTTGCAGTCAGACCTGCAGGGCTCTTTGGTAAAACTGCTATCAAGAAAGTTTAAACCGTGAATAAATCAAATTCTTTTTGGATTGTGCTTTGCTTTGCTCTGGCTGTTGCCGTGCCCGTGATCACGCCTAATCCCTACTACATTCATTTGGTAGAGACGATCATGATCTATTCCATTTTGTTGTTTGGATTGGACATTGTGGTGGGATATACGGGGCAAGTCTCATTGGGACACGCAGGACTTTTTGGAATTGGAGCTTACACCACTGGTGTACTGCTCACCAAATTGGGATTGAGTTTTTGGTTGGCTGTTCCTTTTAGCGTGTTGGTCACCGCTGTGTTTGGTGCAATTTTGGCGATGCCTGCACTCAAGGTCTCTGGTCCATATTTGGCCATGGTCACATTGGCTTTTGGAACCATCATTCAAATTTTGATCAATGAGATGACGTTTGTGACAGAAGGACCTATGGGCATCAAGCTCAACAAGCCAGAAATATTCAACATCAAATTGAACGAAGAGCAATTTTATTGGCTGGTCTGTGTATTTTTAGCGCTGTCATTGATTGTGGTTCACCGCATTCTCAAGTCTCACTTGGGTCGTGCTTTTGAGGCTTTGCGCGGCAGCCCTGTGGCCAGTGACTGCATGGGGGTTTCCGTGTATCGCTACAAAGTTTACGCATTCGTCATCAGCGCAGGCCTGGCCGGGTTGGCAGGCTCTCTTTATGCCTATTCCGAACAATACATTTCCCCCAACACGTACAACTTTGAACTCACAGTGCTGTTTTTATTGGCCATCATCATGGGCGGGCGAAAGACCAGATCTGGCGCAATCATTGGTGCCACCATCATCGTGCTGCTACCCAAACTTTTAGATGACATTGAACTTTTTCAGTGGATTTCCACCCTCTTGGCCGTTGGCATATGCTTGAGTGCAGTCATCGCTGTTGTCAAAAAATGGACCTCAGTGCAGTCCACTTTAACGCCAGTGATCGGCACGGTTTGTTTGTCTCTTTTCTCCTTTCAACTCGAGAGCATTACCGATTGGAGACTCAGTATTTTTGGACTGATGATTTTGTTTGTTGTTTACTATTTGCAAGACGGCATAGTTGGTTTTGTTGTGAAATTGAAATCATTTACAAAACCTGCAGAAGAAAATAATGCTCAAGTGCTGCACACCACAAGCACTTCAGAATGGAGCACAGCACGTTCTCTTCACTCCAGTGGCTCAGATTCAGGCGAGCTCATTTTAGAAGCCTCATCCATACTGATGCAATTTGGTGGCTTGAAAGCAATTAACCAAGTCGACCTGAGAGTCCAGCAAGGCCATATCCATGGGCTCATTGGTCCCAATGGTTCTGGCAAGAGCACCATGATGAATGTGCTCACCGGAATTTACACTCCCACACAAGGGCAAATCAAGTTCAAAAATTCTTCCATCATTGGGCAGACTTCGTCAAGCATTGCACTGTCTGGAATTGCAAGAACTTTTCAAAATGTTCAATTGTTTGGCGAGATGACCGTGCTTCAAAACGTATTGGTTGGATTGCATCATTCCTTCAAAAGCAGCTTTCTTGACGTTTGCTTCAACACCAAGCGCTATCAACTCGAGGACCACGTGGCCAACGAACAAGCACATTCGTTGCTCAATTTCGTGGGTTTGGGTGCATTGCACAATGAGCTTGCGCGCAATTTACCCTATGGCAAACAACGACTCTTAGAGATCGCAAGAGCACTGGCACTAGATCCCGCATTGTTGTTGCTTGACGAACCTGCTGCGGGTTTAACAGCCCCTGATATTGTTGAATTGACTCAAATCATTCAAAAAATTCGAGATCATGGCGTCACGCTCATCTTGATTGAACATCACATGGATTTGGTCATGAGCATTTGCGACACTGTGTCCGTCTTAGACTTTGGTCAAAAGATCGCAGAGGGTAAACCGCTGCAAGTTCAAGCAGACCCCAAGGTGGTTGAAGCCTATTTGGGCGGCTCCTCTCCAGCCATCGCTTAAGAAGGAATACCCACATGTTAAAAATCAACAATCTTCATGCTGGCTACGGCAAGGTTCATGTTCTTCAAGGCATCTCCATTGAGGTGCCCAAGGGCAAAGTGGTGACGCTCATCGGCTCTAACGGTGCGGGCAAAACGACCACCATGCGAGCCATCTCAGGCATGATCAAACCTCTTGCTGGCGAAATCACCTTGGCCAATCAGCGCATCGATGGCATGGAATCTAACGAAATCGCAAAAAGAGGCCTGGCCCACTCCCCTGAGGGCAGACGGGTGTTTGCAACCATGACGGTAACTGATAATTTGTTACTTGGTGCCTTTCCACGCTTGACTGGCTCGCGCCCCAAGGGGAATGTTCCAGCAGATTTAGAGCGCGCACTTGAACTCTTTCCTAGACTCAAAGAACGCAGAGAACAACTGGCCGGTACTCTCTCAGGTGGTGAGCAACAAATGCTTGCAATGGCAAGAGCTGTGATGCTCAATCCTGAAGTGATCTTGCTTGATGAACCATCAATGGGATTGGCCCCCATCTTGGTTGAGGAGGTCTTTAAAATCATCTCTCGTTTAAAGAGCGAAGGCGTGACCATGCTGCTCGTTGAGCAATTTGCTGCAGCCGCACTCAATGTAGCTGACTATGGATACGTTCTAGAAAATGGATCCATCACTGTTCACGGACCAGCCAAGGATTTGTTGCACGATCCTGCAGTGGCCGCTGCTTATTTAGGTGGATCTCACTAGAACAAAGCACCCGCATAGGGTGCGTTGTTCCTTCAATAGCTTGTTCACCAGAAGTGAGGTCAAGCGTTTTTTTTCATCTCCAACGGCCTCTGCCGTAATATCCCCCAAAGCCGATACTCACTCCAACAGGAAAGGGTGAATAGTAGGGATAAGGATTGACGTAAACAGGTTGCGCATAAACGGGCTGAACATAAGTTGGAGTAGAGCTCACAACTTGAGCTGGGGCACTGCCTGGTAAAGGCACATTGCCCATATTGACTGGAGATTGGGCTTGTACAGGTGAGAGCTCAATGCTCAAGGAAGCTCCAGGGTCAGAGGGCATTTGAACGTTGTATTGTTTGCCAGCATATTCATAAACGACGTTGTAGTGCGTCACGCGACTTTGCACGGTATATTGTGTCGTGCATTGCTGGGCATTTTGAACGGTTGCCTTTGACGCTTCAATGTTATTTCCAACGATGGCTCCGCCCATCACACCCAGAGCAGTGGCGGCCGCATTACCAGCGCCCTGTCCTACAGCACTTCCAATGGCTCCACCTGCGATGGCTCCAAGAACGGCACCTGCACCAGAGGGCGCCTCATGGGCGAGAACTGGCACCAAGGCACAACTGGACTGGGGAACACTCACTTGCTCGACCACCGGCGTGCTGGAGATGACCTTGGCCTGCTCCACGGCCAGAGCGCTCATGCTGGTGGCGAGACCCAACATCATCGATAGGGTACTGATCTGGTGAATTTTCATGTCTTATCTCCTGTGAGAATGGTTTGAGCTTTTATTATAAAATACAAACTTTGACCACAAATGAACAAACGGTAAAGTATTGGGTAAATTTTAATTCCAATTCCTTAAAAATGGCTTAATTGTCAACCGCTAGCTTCAAAGGGCTTGGGAGCTGAGGACCCAAAAGCAACTCGAATTGAGCAATCAAAAAGACCCCTCTTTGCAAAAGTGGCAATGGCTTTTGAATCCTCTAAAATCAGCATCAGATGTGATTTTTTTGTGCAACAAATGGGAATTGTGAATTATGACCATCATCTCCGTGGCCAACATCAAAGGTGGAGTTGGCAAATCAACTCTAGCCACCAACATTGCTGGATTTTTTGCTTCCAAGGGGCATGAAGTCTGTTTGGGCGACGTCGACAAACAGCAATCGTCCCAATTGTGGCTTGGCCTGAGACCTCCTAGCATTCCTCGGATTCACAGCTGGCCCATCGATTTTGATCACATCAAAAAAGCACCGCAAAATTGCGAATACGCGGTCATGGATACACCTGCAGGCCTTCACGGCTGGAGGCTCAAAGAGGTCTTGAGCTTGAGCGACAAAGTGATCGTGCCCATCCAGCCAAGTATTTTTGATATTTTTGCTTCTCGAGAGTTTTTAAACGAACTCAATCAAGCCAAACGATCTAAGCGCTTCCAGCTGGGGATCGTAGGAATGAGAGTAGACGAGCGCACACTTGCAGCCACCCAACTCAAAGATTTCATGCAAAGCATTGATGTTCCCGTCTTGGGCTTCATCAGAGACACTCAGTACTACATTCAAATGGCAGCACATGGATTTTCACTCTTTGACATGTCGCCCATCCGCGTTCAAAAAGATTTGGACCAGTGGCAACCAATCGTTGAATGGCTCAAGCAAAAAGACTGAAAAAAATTCTGTGGAGCAGATGAATAACATCTGCCGCGTTTTCGATCAAAGCTGTGTGAGTCTTTGATTGAATTCCTCGTCGCTCAGAATTGCCAATTCTTTGGCCTTGTTTGAATCGATGGCTTTCAAATTCACCATCATTCGGATCAAATTATCTCGATTGGGATGATCTTTGGCACTCTCATCCATCGATTCACCGAACAACAAAACCATCAGTGTTTTGCCGACAATGTTCATCAAAACACCAAAAAGAACCAAGCCCAATAACATGGTTGAGCCTGCAATCACACGACCCCAAAAAGTAACGGGGAACATGTCTCCGTAGCCTGTGGTGGTGAGTGTCACAATGCACCACCACATGGCGGCTGGTATGGAAGTGAAGAAACGCTTATCCTCAGGAATTGGATTTTTGCTCACAGGATCGACGGGAACAAATTTCTCAGGCTCTTGTGGAATCTGGGTCCCATTGCGTTTGGCTTGTTCGAGCTCTTGTTGAAACTGGAGATCAACAAGGTGTTGTCCTTTCTCCAAATTCTCCTGGGCGTACAACTCGCCTTCCACGTAGAACATCAATGTGCTTGAGATCATCATCACTGAAAAAAGCGCAATGAAATAAATGCGCAGATTGGTCACGATCGGATTGCTGGATTTAACGCCACTGGCCAATTGCTGCAACGCTGTTCGAGCCATCTTCAAAACTCGCAACACTCGAATCACTCTGAGCAGCCTGAAAACCTTTGCACCTTGTAAAAAAGTCAAATTCAATATCATCAGCACGGTTGGCAAAATCGACACCAAATCCACCAAGCCCCAAAAACTAAAGATGTATTTGATTCTGTTGGGCGCAAAGTAAAGGTTACCCAAGTAGTCCAATGCAAAAAAAGCCACAGCGGTGATCTCAACCCAATAAAATTCATTTGCGTTTCCACTTGCAAAGGGCTCGACCGTCTCCAAGGCCAAAGTCAAGCAGGAGATGAAGATCCAAACGTTGATGACGGCTTGCCAGCGGCTAAAGGCAGGATGAGTGGGCTCGGTAAAAGTTTGACGCAAAAAAGCAGGTGCTGCTCTTTGAGGCGAGGAGATGCTGATCGACATGGGTGCAAGTGGGAATCTGAGGGTGAACATTCAACTTCACTTGATCGCCTTTTGGCACCAAGCTTGATGACATTTTAATCAAAATAAACTCCCTAGAGAGATTGAGCATGACCCAACCGCCTATCACAAAGCGCGTGTCATCAAGAGCGGGCTGGGTTCAGCGGCAACTCAATCTTTTCGTGTGTCATGACATCTTGCAATGCTTGCTCAAATAGGTTCAAGCTTTGACTGGCCACTTGTGTCAACATTTTGTGAAGTTGTTGATCTTTGACATTCAAATTCAAACACTCACGGGAATATTGTTCAAAACTCCCCAACTGCTCGACCATTTGAGCAATGTGTCTTGGACATTCGCATCCAACGCTTGACTGAAAACTGGTGATGAATTGCAAGTCCTGTTCAGAAAATCGCCTGACGTAGGGGGGCAGTTTTTTCGTATCCGTTGCATCCAAAGAAGAGGCACACAACAATTGTAGGAACTCAATCAGCTCGGTGTTATCAAACGGATGACGCAACATGGCAATCCTCATGCTTTGAAGCAATGAGACGACCTCAGGGTTGGCGTAGCTATAAATCACACCAAAGCAGGCGCCATTCATGCGCTCTTGGAGAGCTTGAATGGACTTCACGTTCTGCTGTTGAAGGGTACTCAATTTGATGACGCAAACGTTGACCGCATCATGCTGGCTGCTGGCATGTAGTTGCATCGCCTCAAGGGCTTCCCCCACATCTGCAAATACTCGGTCGAGTCTTAACCTGGGAAGATCGACGTCGCTCAACCGATCCAACTCCATGAGTTTTTCTTGCAGGCCAACGCCAACGAAGCACAGGCGCACAGGCGCTGACTCCGGTGAGTTGGATGGCAACAAACCTCTTTTGATGAGAGTCCTCTCTTTGAGCGTGCTCAACTCATCCAACTTCAAGTGAGCCAATGTTCCAATTGCAAAGCCCAAATCTATGAGGTCTTTGATGCATTTGAGCTTGCTCAAGTCTTCATCATCGAACAGTCTTTGTCCACCAGAACTTTTCTGAGGTTGAACCACCCCGTATCGGCGCTGCCATACCCTTAGCGTGGCGATGGCCACGCCTGACATTTTTGCAATCGCACCAATGCGGTATTTGGGCTCAATTTGATCTTTAAGATTTTGCAAAATATCAACCTATATTCAATAAACACAAATATTTGTTCACATTTTATATAGATTTTTTAGTTTTTTTCTGAAAATATTAACAAATACCTAAAAATAGTTGTACAAAAATATCGATTTTGAGCAATAATATCTATATATACTTAAACACCAAAGGTGCATTTCATGCTGTCTAAGAAGTCTTTCAATGCCATCAATGCTTTGGTTTGGTTGGGGTTGCTCCAAGATCAAGGCCCAGTGAGTTTGCTCAAGATCAGCTCTCAATTGCATTTGTCAATTTCTTGCTTGGAGCAAATCTTTGCAACCCTCAAGAGCAAGTCTGTGATCACCTCCTTCAAGGGACCTGGTGGTGGATATTGCATCAACCAAGACTTGAGTGAGTTGACTTTGTGGGACATCGCCTCATTCTTTGAAACAGATGTCAAAGAAGACGCTCCCAGCGAAGTTCAACACACCGAGGGAAAAATCTCACAAGACAATATTTTCAATGAATTCAAACTCTCAGCGCAAAAGGCTTTGAGCGAAATCACCCTTGAAGATGCGATTCAAACGTGCATGAAGAATCAATCGGTCTCTGCATTCAAAAGGGAGACGAAAGAAAATAGATTTCGCCTCAAGCCACTGCCCACCATGCCAATGCCCAAAGGACCCAATTCAGTTTTTACTTGGGCTTCTGGGGCACAAGCGGCTTGAGTTCTTTCGCAACGAGCAGCGACATTAAACGACTTTGAAGCCGTGGGTGCCGTCCTTGTTCAACTGATCAACCAAACCAAACTCCCAATCCAGGTAAGCTTGCATGGCTTGCTGGCTGTTTTGTGTGCCCTCGTAGGGTCTTTTGTATCGATCGATGCGTGCACTGGCCAAATAAGACTCACCTTGCTGCGTTGCGTGTCCACTATTGATCCAAGTTTGGTTTCCGCCCCTCAGGTAAAAAACCTCAACGCTTGATTTCACAAGTTTTTTCAAGTCATCCACAGCGTACTTGGCTGATAAGCCATCCGAACAAGTCAAAACGTAACGATTTGCGCGATGAACTTTTGAAAAATCTTGGTCCATTTTGGATCTCAATAGCCACCATGCACCAGGTATGTGCTTCTTGACGTAATCGCCGCTGAGGCCCACATCGATCACCAAAGTCAAATTGGTTCGATTGGTGAGCCATGACTTGAGCTCATCGGCTTGCACTGCGTTGGGCTCAATGGGCAACAGGGGTAAATCCAGTTTGGGAGGCTCTTTTCTTTGCAAATCCGCCAATCGAAGATCCTTGACCACGAATGTGTCCCAGCCCATTTGCGCCAGCCAAGAGGCTGTGACTTGTGCACGAACTCCTTCTACATCGTAGAGCACAACCCTGGCTCCCCTCACGGGTGCCCAATGGTCGGTTTCTTGGACCAATTGCCCTCCTGGTGCATGAAGGGCCTGAGGCAAATGTCCAGCTTCGTATTCATCCTTGGTTCGAACGTCGAACAAATAAGTGGTTCGATCAGTTTCTTGAAAAAAGCCTGAGAGCTCATCCAAGCTGATGCGTTTGACCCCTGAGCGGATTGCCAATGCCATTGCAGTGAGCTTAGACTTGGCAACATCTTCAGCAGGTGTGGGGCCAAATTGACGCTCCTGACCATGCTCTAACTCCAAACCCGCCAAAGTCCAACCGATGGTGCCATTCTCAAGGGCACAAACTGGATTGGGAATTCCAGCGTTGATGAGGGACTGAGTGCCAATGATGCTGCGAGTTCTACCTGCACAGTTGACCACAATTCGAGTCGTTGCATTGGGAGCCAAACTTCTGGCTCTTAAAACCAATTCACCCCCTGGAACGCTCACGCCTTTGGGAATCGACATGGTTTGATACTCATCAAAGCGCCTTGCATCCAAAACAACCAAATCGGCATTTTGATACAACCAAATCTTCAACTGATGCGCACCCACAAACGGTGTTTTTTTAATCGCGCACACCCACTCCCCAAAAGATTTGCTGGGGACGTTTACATCTTTGAACAACTCTCCTCCAGCTTGTTGCCAACCCAACAGACCACCACGCAAAGCTTTGACCTGGGTATAACCCATGCCTTTCAATGTGGCAATCGCCTTGGCACACAAGCCCTCAGAATTGTCATAAACCACGATCGATGTTGAACGCCTGGGAATGCGCCGTAGTGCGTCAACTTCTATTCTTGAAATGGGTAAATTCGCTGCAAACAATGGATGGGCTTGCGCAAAAGGATCTTCCTCTCGCACGTCAAGCAAAACGATCTCCGCCTTGGCCAGCAATTGCGCTCTTACCCATGAGGGCTCGACAGTCAAACCGTCTTGTGGCATTTCGTTCTCATGCACCCCATCAACGAGCGCTCCTGAGGCCTCTGCCAGGAGGTGAGAGGCGCCGTCTGAGTTGTCGCTTGCGGTGTCAGACCCAATTGGGGTCATGCTTGGGTTTTGAGTGCTTTGATTCAAAGTGGGCGAATCAAAGGCCACGGCCGCATCAGAAAACACACTTGAAGTTTTGCTCGGCATCTGCACTTGAGGTACAACACTCACTGGCTCGGCGCTCACAAGGTGTCCGTTTGCAGGCGCAAGGTTCAAAGGCTTGGGCAAGACGGCCCTTGGAGTTTGAGTCACAGGTCTTGCTGTCGCACTCGAATGCCATTGAGGAGTTGCAGACTTGGAGACCCATGAAAGCGGATCTTTGCTCGACTGCATCTCAAGCGCCTGCGCCGATTGAGCACCACTCAGCACTTGGCGAGCATTCTCTCCAGTGCCGAATTGGCCATGACGATCGAAGGGATAGCCTTGTTTTTCATTGGCATAACCCGACACAAAAGGCTTCTTGATGCCATTGGATTCGTAAACATGTCGTTGAATTCGACCAATGTTGCCTCCATAGACATGGATGCTGATGGAGACCTCACTCGAGGATGCATTCCACACCCGATGCACGTCCCCCTTTTTGGGCGAAATCACCTCTACATCGCCAGCCAACAAATTGAGTTCCAAACCGGCTGGCACCCACCTGCCATCGGACATTTTGGAATACGGTTGGCAGTTTTCTGAACCTCTGAGCATACCAACCAAGCCCCATACCGTGTGGTCATGAACGGGTGTTGCCTGTGATGGTCCCCAAACGAAACTCACCACACTGAAGCGTTCCTCTGGGTCCAAATAAAGCAAGTATTGCTGATAGTGCTGGGGATGTGGTTGCGAAAACTCACTCACCAACCAGTCGTCTTGCTTGACCAACTCGTGCAGTATCTCTTTGCCCTGACCGAGCAAAATGGTCTCCGCAGGATCAGCATCAACCAATCGCGTAAAACGAGAGACAAACAGATGAAATCGATCCAAATTGAGCTGAGACATTAAATCCAACAGTTACCAAACACCAATTCACCCCCTCCTCGTTCAAGGAGGGAACGCCGTCAAGGCGCAAGACCCAAAGAACGAGTGTCATGCACCAAAATACACAAGAATAAGTTCCATTGTGGCGCAAAAATCCAGCCTAAGATCAAAGCCCGTGACAAAATAAAGACCATTGCCCGACTCCAGCTCAAGACGTTTTACCTTGCAGCGTGAAGATCGCTCAAACCCAGCACTCGGTTTTCTCAAGCTCGTTGAGGCTCAATGGATTTTGAAAAGTGGCTGAATAGCGAATGGGCAAAAAAAAACACTCTAAAAACCTAGAGTGCTCTTTCATGTAAGAGGAGAAAGATTGCTTTTGCTCAGGCTTTCAAAGCCCTAAAACCAGAGTAGATTCTCGCCACAGGACGACTCTTTTGTTCCGCCTCTTGGGCCATTTCAGCCCTTAAGCGATCGAATGTCTCTTTGATATTGGTGCGCTCAGAACTCACAAAATGGCAACCCTTCTCAACGATTGAGCGAGAAGACTGTGCCAAAAGGGATGACTTTTTCATGCTGATACCTCTTATTGTTTATTCTTAACGTGCGAACTTAGAAAGAGGTTTACACAAGCGCGAAAAATTTTCAAAAATATTTAAAAACCAACTAAATTAATACTTAATGACTAATTATAATGCGTCATTTTGTGAAAAAACCATCTCTTCGAGGTTTACGTCGAAGCCAAACTTATAAAAAAACATCAACCATTGGGATCTTTTGTAGACATTGAAACGCTCGATGACTCGACCTCCCCCCTCGATGGAAATTTTGGCAGAGGAGCGTCCAAGGGGAAAATGCTCCAAACTCCTGATCAAATCAATGTTGGATTTCTCAATGAATTGGGAGTAAGTGTCGCCTTTGAGGGAATACGACTTGTAAAAGAACCCATCGTCCAAAAAGTACAACAAGCCGGAGGAAAAGAAAAAACACCCCGCTTTGTTGGCCGGTCCATAGGCGATGATGTTTTTGGACAAGATCTCAGGGGGTATGGGCAAATGCACAATGCTCTCGAACCGATTGGGAATCACATAAGCCAATACCAATCCAAAACAAGCCAAAATAGCAGTGTATTGAAGGTCTAAAAAGATCAACTGACAAGCGACCGCAGCCACAAGAGTCAGAAACAAGTACCAATAGCGGCGATAAGTCACATTGAGGGTGATCAGTTGACACTGATGCTTCAAAGTATTGATGTAAACGGGCGCTATGTCGGAATCGGTCAAACTCGTGCCGCAGTTTTCACAAAACAAATGTCCAACGGGGTTATCGAACCCACAATCGCGACATGCATTTACTTCAACCATTGAGTTCTCACTCTTCATGTTTGGCTGCTTTGCCAGACGAAGCCTTTTGATGCACGCCACTGGCGTGACTGACTTCGTGTTGAACAAAATTGTAAAAACTCAAGCCCGCCAAAAGCACCGAGACACCACACAAGACACCCGTGATGAAGGTCATAAAACCAAAGGAAGAGCTCGACTGAGAATCGTCTTCCTCTTGAGGACCCAGCGTCCCATCGGAATGTTTGACCAGGGCTCTCACCTTGTTCAAACTCACCGAAGCGGAGCCAACTTTCTTGGCCCCCAAATGTGACTCTTGACCCAAGGCGTGAGAGAGCTCGTGGAGCAACTCCGACTTCATGGCGTTCATCTTTTTATCAATCAAGGGCGTCAACTCTGAGCCGATGCTCACACTCAACGCCTTGTTGTTTGCATCGAGCAAAGTGCTGATTTTTTCAAAACCAGTGAGCGCTTGGGATTTGATGTGTTTCGCCACCAAGTCGACCACTTTTGCAGAAGGCTCTGTACTGGCGTTGGCGTTCAATGTATTCAACAACTCCTCAATGGCGGTTGTCTTTTTCTGCATCTCAAGCGTTGCATCTAAACTTTGTTGCTTGATTTCATTGATGTGATCCAAAATTTTGGACTCAATGTGAATGCTCTCCTCTTGCTCCAAGGTTTTGAAATCGAGCAAGAACTGCTTCAAATAATCGGCTACGACTTGGTTGTTGTCTCTTAACTGATTCTCAAGCAAATCAAAAGTGGATTGATTCTTGTGTTCAACGTTTTGAATCACAGATTCAAAATTATTGAGCAACTGGTGATTGTGATTGAGCAAGAGTGAATTGATTTTCTCAAACAAAAAGTGCGTCTTCTCATCCACTTCTCCCAACAAAGACTCTAAATTCTCAGGGGGCGTGTAATTCGATACGAGCGGTCTTTGATTGATGCTTTCAGCAATCGCGTTGTACTTGTCATTGATCTCATTGATGATCAACTCGTAATTGATGGTGGCTTGAAAGTTTTTAATGCTCTCGAGCTGAAAGGTGATCGCCTTGAGTTGCTCGGTGTGTGCATCCAAGTACCTTTTAATGGCAGCTTGATTGGTGTAGTTGTTGTTGAACTGAGAATTGATGAGCGATTTAAGCTCGCTCGCAGAGGGCATGGTCTCAGCGAGTTCATGCCCCTGAGAGGGCTCAATTGAACTGTCTTGTTGAACCTTTTGCGCAATTGGCTCTGTCACCTCTGGCGTGACTTGGGGCAACTCAGCAGCGGATGCAGGTTCCTTCGCGAGCTCTTGGGTGTTTGAGTTCAACTTGCTCTCGCGAGCACTGGCTGCCTCAAGCGCTTTGGGCTCAACGCCAGCATCTGCCTGAGTCAGCGCAGTTTCTTGCTCCAAAAGCGCTTTGAGCGAATAGCCACACTTGCCACAAAATTTGGCATGAGCGGAATTTGTTTTTCCACAGTTGTGACAGTTCATTTGGACACCTTGATCTGCTAATTATTGCTTGTATAAATGTAGCAAGGTGCATAACCTTGCGCATTCTCTTTGTTCTTTTCGCAATCTGTAAGAGCGATTTCTTTGGCCAATTTATCACTCTTTTGCGCTCCGGAAACTGCACAATAGCCGTTTTGACCGTCAAAGCTAAAAGCGAAAGCGTGAAACCGATTCTCTGCCAAAGTTTCACGGTTAAATTGTTCAAACAATTTTTTGCATCGACCAATGATTTTAGGTCGGTACTTTTTCCGGTCTCCGTTGTCATACGATTCAGAAGCCAACAAATCCTCATGAGCTTTCAATGTGGCATCGGTCACTTCCATTTTGGGTTCATGCTCAGGCTCGCCATGCTCTGAAGCGTGCTTTTCTCCCTCACCTTTTCCAGGTGGATGAGACTCAGACGCCTCTTGTCTATGCTCACTCTCATTGTGAGCCAACTGTACCTCTGCTTGCCCTTCTTGGAGCTCACTCTCAGGAGCTGTAGGAGTTTCAGCACGGACCAGACTTTCATCCTCATCCAACAATTGAAGGCTGTAAAAATACACCCCTGCGCTCGCCATGGCGAGCACAGAAGAGATGATTAAACCCACAATTTTTTTATTTCTAAACATTTTTTTATACATCAACTGTCAAACAAACCATCACCCCGATCTATTTTCCAATCCATTCATGATTCGACTGTTACGCTTAAAACTGAAGTTACGACACCTCAAAAATAATACTAATATATTAATTTGAGATGGAAATTTTTTGAAAATACGAGTTTTGTGGTCTTTTCTAGAAAAGCATCTGCAAAAACCACAAGGCCCTTGAAGGTAGATAAGCACAAAAGGGGCCAGTTTGGTTCACAAGGCCACTGAAAATTTAACCACCAGTCACGGAAATTGAAAAAGAGGATGTCTTTTTTCACAAGGAACACCGATCAAAAGGACACGAGCTTCACAGAAAATGTTGAGCAACGTCCCTCAAACCCAAGGATGTTGGATTGTCCCTGACCAAGATGAACTCACTGTTTCGGACTTAAAATTGGTTTTCATCCTGTATCCCAACGCACGAGTGAAACTGACTCGGTAGCGCCACCACACACAAACACCATGCATCCAAACCACCAAGCTCTCATTGATGACCTCGTATTGGCCAACCACATTTTGTACAACGAGGGTGTTTTAGATGGATTTGGGCACATCAGCGTGAGGAATCCAACCGATCCCTCCACTTTCTTCATTGCAAGAAGCATGGCCCCAGGATTGGTCAAATCCCAA